>Ga0080064_1001763_pt1 | contig 41041 bp, 39 predicted proteins | sample Subgrocontami54m_FD_69260 | JGI IMG/M metagenome (GOLD analysis project Ga0080064, IMG submission 69260) | Subsurface groundwater microbial communities from S. Glens Falls, New York, USA - GMW46 contaminated, 5.4 m (SPADES assembly) (version 2) ...
GTATTGCGAAACTATTTGACCTGATGGGTTAACACATGACGTAAAAGAGGGTAGTGGAACAGCAAAAACGTTCGCTGCAGAAAGCACGAGTAGAAGAGCAGAAAGTGATGTCGAAATGAGTAATTTAAGACCCATATTGATTTATTATGGGATTATAATACTCATGGATTTAAAAGTCAATAGTGAGATTTATCCGGACATGAATGACCTTATTAAAGAGTATTTTTATCCTTTCTATAAGTCCTTTCTTTTCTTCATCAAGTACTACCTGCATCTGATCTTTTGAGTCAGGAAGCTCAATGGTCTGTGAATAATACCCTTTCTTACTGATAATTAACTTTTTGACTCCTAAACTATATGGCACTTGTACAATACCTTTTTTGTCCGTACTGAGAGGCGATAATAAGCCACGAATAGAGACACCCGAGAGAGGGGTACTGTTCTTATCGACAACCGTTATCTGCACAGCTTTTCCTCTATAGAACGTGCTTAAGACATCTGCAGCCATTCGCTTTTTTCCGGTACTGTCCCACAACTGCGTTGACCCACCGCTGCCGACCCAGTAATTAAGCCCTATAAGGCTATCCGTGTGAGAAAGCGCCTTAAGTGCTTCGGAGAGCCACTGAGCCTGCTCCTCTTGCGTCATGGTTCCATGAATATCAGGAACAGGAGCACCGATCTCGCCAAGTACCACACGACCTCCGGTACGTCGTGCAAAAAAATCAATATCCTTTTTTAGATCCTCAGGTCTGGCAACGTAATGATCTATAACAACGACGCCATCAAGTGCCGCAGTTGTCTGCCTGTCCATAATCAGTCGCGCTACATCTCCATTCATCGAGTTATAATTACTCTTTACATCCTTTCCCATAGAAGAGAAAGCATCTTTTGTGAGTTTGTACTCATTGATCAGAAACAAACGGTGACCTTTCACATCTTTCGTTTGACGAGGATCTCCCGGTCCACCGTTCTCACACTCGGGACATGCGGTAAAGATATCTCCATCTTCAAAAAGATCCGGGTTATTAAGGATAAATGCTTTTGTTTTTTGCATATGTTGAGTGCGTGTTATCGCAGGATACGAAAACCACTTTTCCCAACCTGCGAAATTTCCTCGAAACCAGATATGAAGTTTTTGTGCTCGCGCTGCTTTAACAAAACGATTCAGGTATGGCAAGAACTCTTCATCATACGGCGTAGCGATCGCTACATAGGTTGCCCCGGTGTCAGCTATCCTCATCATTTCTTCTTCAATAGCCTGATCAAAGGCAGGGCTTTTTCCTTTCTCACGAGCTAAATCACGTGAAAGTTTCATCGTGTCAACTGACTGGAACTCCCACTGCTTCATGTCTTGCTGAGCTGAAAGCAAGGGTGGTGAAAGCAGTAATCCTAAAATAAAGCCAAAGAACAGAAAAATAAGAATTTTTTTCATATTATTTTTGGTGTCCTAGGACAGGTTGTGTCTGGACTTTGCTCCGGAATTCTGGCTTGAGCATGTAAATATCAGCAAACGGGTATGAATGGACACGGTCGAATCTCGTTTTAAAAGCTGTATTGTTCTTTAACAGATGCCAAGTAAAATCACTGTCATCCCCTGTACGGAGAATAACCCACATAGCCCATTCGTCTGGATACTTGGTTGCCAGATCCCAGTAAGCGCCAGTACCTTCATGGATAAATCGCTTCATAGGTAGTCCTGACGAGAAAACGACAGCGTCATGTGAGGCAACAGAGATAAGAATGAAGCCATCAACATTTTTTGCATCATCTCTGAGGTAATTACTGACCTGAGAAACATTCTTCTGACTCGCTCCGACTTTAGCATCATCAATCGTCACCGCGTCAACATTTGTATAAGTAAAAAATAGGACAAAAAGCATAAGACCACTGATCGCGATACGAAGAGAGGGGAGTCTATGGAGTAAGTAGCCGATAAAAATGGCAACTGAAGGTAGAACCATAATGCCATATCGAACATTAAACCAGGTATTACCTGAGAACTCGGGAAGGAAAAGTACCGAGTGACCGAGGAAAAGAGCGACGATATTAAAAACAAGAGCAGCAAGTAAGGTCAAACTCGCAATGCGAACGGTCTTATCTATCTTCTTGTCCAAATAGAAGAGAATAGACCCGAGGAATCCTAAAAAGAGGGTGAATGAACCAATGTTATACGCCATTGCGTGGGTATACACATGGACTGAGAGAGGTAAATTCCCCTTAGTAGCGAGCACCCCTGCATGCTCCAGAGCTTGCTGTTGTGCATGAGCCGAGTAAGGACCAAAAGCGAAGTATAATGGATCCTTAAAAATGAGCAGATTCCACAAGAGCCAGAGTACAATGCCAAATCCAGCCAGCGTGCAGAACAGGATACCAGTACCTTCGGCAGCTTTATAACCTTTCTTTCTGAGTGCCTGAAGAACAATAATCCCTGCTGAGATGAGGAAGAGAAACCAACCATCATAACGAATTAACGTTGAGAGCATAATCCAAAAAGAAGACTTTACCAGATGAAGCAAGTTATTATATTTGTACCAAAGGATAAAATCATAAATGCCTGCCGTCATCGTCGCTAGCAGTAACAGTTCAGTCATAGCCGTGGACTGAAGGTACAGAATATTCAAATTAGTCGCGAAAACCAAAACGCCGACAATTCTACCGAAAAGTCCCACATTAAGATGCTTGAGAATCGAGTAGATAAGGTATGATGTGGCTACATAGGCTACCATTGACTGAATCGCACCAGAAAGGCCTGTGTGCCACATAAAGTCGCTCCAGATAGTCGGCACCATCAAGAGATGGGTCAGGGGAAGCCAGACCGATCCTAGCTGGGCAAATCCAGGTTTTAATCCCTCCACAACACGTCTTCCGATATCCAGATGCGACCTGGCATCGTTATAGGCAAGACTTAAGCCTTGCTGGTAAAAGTAGTAAAACGCAATAGCCGATGCCAAAAAAAGAAAGAAAATAATGGCTTTGGATACAAAGCGCTCAGAAAGACTCTGCAACAACTGTATTTTTTTGCTACTTAGCGTAAAATTTATTGTTTTGTCTTTCCAGTTAAAACCGATCACGAAAGACTCCTTTCACGACGAAGCAGCAGCAATAAGACACCTGAAACACCACAAATGCTCGTGAGTATAAGCATGTAGTACTCAACAGGGCTCAGCAGTTTGTTAAAATAGACGTGGTAGACATACGACTTTGTTCCTGCATCTTTAAGAAAGTCTATGTTTCGCTCATAGGTATACTTTTCGACTCTGTTTGTGATCCTTCCTAACCCGACAGCTTCAACTTTTGGTGGATTCTGATTCGATGTCAAAGCACCAAGCGTATTTACACCCAATGAGTAGCAAAGAAGAAGAAAAAAGACAATGAGAATGAAAAGATTCTTACGATGACGGGTAAGGAAAATACTAAGAAAAATGGCAAGAATTGCGTACGAGGGGATAAGGTATCGTGACCCAAATGCCCATCCTCCATATGGATCTCCCCACATCGAATAAAGGAGAATATTAAATCCAACGATTGCGATCAGAACTGCGATGAGTGGTTTTCTTGATTTGAGTGAGTAAATGATACCAAGAATACTAAAGAGCATAACGGGTGTAAAAACGACAAGTCCACGGTCGACGCTGGTTATATGCTCGTAGAGACCGTTTATCATTCGTCGTGAGCTAAAAAAGCCAACTGCCGACTTATTATATTCAAGATAGTTAGTATCGTGAACAAATTTCTTCTCTTCCTCAGTAAGTGTATTTGTCGGTATGCGCTCTTCAAACTCCGCTTGCTTAACTGTCTTAAGTGTTCCTGTTAACTGAAAGGGATTTCCCGATGAGTTGTAATTAAACCAGAAGAAAAAAAGTAAGGGAAGCAGTGCTGCGAGAAATGTTATCGAGCCGAGAAATTTTACTTTTACTAACAATTTTTTCTTATCTTTTTTGACGACAAATAGTCTACCCAAAGCAAAAAAACCAATAGGAAGCATGAAGAACAAATTCGGATAGTCGATAGGGATAGCCGCAGCACAGAGAAACCAGATGGCTGCTAGAGACAATAGATTGTTCCAGCGAAGAAGAATATAAGCACTCATTAAGATCAAAAATGTTGAGATGTGATGCTGATAGAGCGTCACCGCATACGCAAAAGCCGGCGAGGCAAACACGAAAGCCAAAGCACCAACAGAAGCGGCAATCGGATGAGCTCCCAGACGAACAGCGATAGCTCTCAGAAGCAGCACGTTTATGACGGCAAAAAGTGAAGCAGTAAAGAACGCTCCGACCTGGGGGATACCAAGCATTTTTCCCACAAGATAGGTCGGTATCGCAAGAAACGAAACACCCGGGGCAAACAGAGAAACATATTTGCCGTTCGCGTAGCCGATATCTGGCTCAGAAAAGTCGGCAAGTTCTTTCGTAAAAAAGAATGACTTGTTCTCAACAAGTGAGTAGATGAGAGCATATCTTCCTCTTTCAGGAGAGAGCTCCAAAGGTCCTGTATCATGCCATGTAGCGTGATTCAGCTCTTTGGGAGTTGGGGCACCGGGTAGTCCTCGAATACTTAAAGAAAGAATCAATAAGCAAAACAGAGCAAATACAGGTACAACGAGTTTTGCACGAAATCGGGAGAGTTGTAAGAAGTATCTATTATGTAAAGCTGATTGAGGGTGTTTTTTACCCAGCTTGCGATTAAACAGAATAAGAGTACGTTTGATGTTCATTAGTAAATTGCTATAAGCCCTAGTCTTCATAATCACACTCCGTATTTACATTTATTATAGGTTATTATATAATACTTTGGCTCAAAAAGAAAGAGGATAATGAAAGACTTTCCTATATCGACAATTACCAGACGAAAGCTACCGGTATTTTTTATCTCTCCTCATCTTGACGATGCGGTGCTTTCCGCAGGTGGCATTATGGCAAGCCTGTCAGCCTCAGTACCGGTAACACTGGTAACCGTTTTTACAAAAGCAGGGCGTGAAAACACCCTTTCCGCTAAACGCTTTCTCCAGTTTTGTAAAGAGTTGAGTGGTCCGTCACTGTATAAAAAGCGTATTCGAGAAGATAGAGCAGCATCCCAACTCTTGCGTGTTAAGATTAAACATCTTGGCTTCGTTGAGGCGCTGTGGCGTAAAAAGAAGAAGATCACCCGTTTAGAACGACTTTTTGCCTGGCTTCCGGAGATAAAACATACGTATGCAGCGTATTTCTTCATCACACGAGGCAGAATCGCCAAAGATGATGAAATCGTTCGTTACGCTGTGGCTAAGAAATTGAGAAAGATTCTCCCTAAGAAAAAACCCTTTGTTATTTTTTCTCCGATTGGTACAGGAAATCATGTCGATCATGTACTGACTCGCCTGGCAAGTGAGGATGTTGCCTCACATCCAATTTATTGGGTAGATCTGCCCTATGCAATCAGACTTGGGAAAGTAACACCGTCACCAACAAACCACAAATCATTTCGCTGGATTAGACAGCTAAGTAAAAAGAAACATGCGATTGCAGCATATGATACGCAGATTAACGGATTGTTTGCGGGGAAAAACATTCCTGATATGAAAGAAATGTTTTACTGTAAGGAAATCGTGTCAACGAGCTTGTAGAAGTGCTTTTGCGTCTTCTTCTCTTTTACTACTTTTTCAATGAACTCCTCATATTTATTAAGTACTGAATCCCAGGTATACTCCTTCGCAAAAACACCACCAGCTTTACCCATGGTTCTTCGTTTCGTCTTATTTGATCCTAATTCCTGAAGAGCATTCGCAAGAGATACCGAGCTAAAACATTTTGCCTTAAGCGAACAGTCTTTCGGGATCCATGCAAGCATAGGGAGCGCAAAGGTGATAACAGGCTTTTCATAGCTAAGAGCCTCTAGTGCAACAATGCCAAACGACTCAAATCGTGAAGGCATAACGACATATGCAGAATCAGCAAGTAGCCGAGTTTTTTCTTTCCCCTCAACTCGTCCCACAAATGAAACGGAAGATGATAATCCTTTTTCACGGATAAGTCTCTGTAGTCTCGCGGTTTCTTTACCTGTGCCATGTCCTGCAATCACAAGGGGGAAGGGGAGAGTCGTACCTGCTTTTTTGAATGCATCAAGAAGAAGATCTAAGCCCTTCTGATTTATCTCTATTCTTCCCAAGTAGAGAATGTGCTTTTCTTTTCTCTGCACAGTTCTTTTTACGCTTGCAACAGCGTTAGGAATCGTTTCGATAACAGACTGCGGGTTAATATGCTGAATTTTTTCTTTGAGATGATCGGTCACCGCAATAAAGTAACGATACGTACGTAATCCGATGTTCTCAACAATTGGGAAAGGTAGCTTGTACTTTCGCTGCATGTCCTGAGCGCTCAACATATGAGCTGTTCCGATAACCGGCTTTTTTGTAAAAAGCTGCAGAAAACCGGTTGAAAACGGAGGTGTAAAGCTCTCAATCCAGAGATCAAATCGTCGAAAAAGCACATGAAAAGGAAGAAGGAGATGGAATGCAAGATGCCCCAGCTTCGGTCCTAAAAAGGAGGCACCGATTCGTACATAACTAATTCTGTCAACAACTTCATTTTGAGCCGACGGATACGTACCTGTAATAACGGTTACATGATACTCTCGAGCAAGACGTTTGGCAATTTCATGGATTGTTTGCGCTCCACCACCTCGATAGTAGGGATTATGTATATCATCATAAGAGGAAAAAATAATGTGCTTTTTTTGTTTCATATTACTTAATAAGGTTATATCGATAGAGAAGTTTAAACACGACATTTCGTTCAGAACCATGCATGGTAAAGAGCAGTCTATACAAACGTCTATTGTTGTATTTCTGATCAAATGTAGCTACAGCATCTGAAAACCGTTTCTTCAGCGGTTTTCTTTTACTTCGCTCAAGACTCAGTCGTATCGCTTGCTGAAGTGCAGGCTCCCGATTGAGCTCTTGCAACTTTCGTAAAGCTGACTCCGCCTGCATGTGGTAATTCAGTGCATAGTTGTAGTACATCTTAGAAACTCTTTCAAGATCAATTGTATTGTCAAACGTCTTTGCTTTATCGAGTGATCCAGCACAGATTAAAACCATTTTCGTCCAGAGACACTTGAAACATTTTCCGCAGTTATAGATACCCTTTTCATTCTGAGGACAGACATGTAAATGATTTAATGCTAACTCTGAATGTGAGATAACATCAATAACCTTATCGCGACGATCTCGTTCATTGCCATCATGCACAAGAGTGAGCGTTTCGGTACCCCATAACGGATCAAGCTCCGGATGTGTACCGTATGGGAAAAGTTGATCATAACTCAAGGCGCCAGCAATAAAGACTTTTGCAAATAATGGCCGGAAAAGAAGAGCAATGGCCCCCAAAGCACTGCCATGACCCCAGTCCCAGAGCACCGACTTTTCAATCACTTTACGAATATTCGTTTTCACGGTGACCAACTCTTTTCCCTCTTCCTTGGCAATAATTCCGATATGATGTGCCGTCTTTTCAAAAAGCTCGCTATTCGTTTCTGCTATATCAAAGCCATGAACGAGAATAAAATGCGTAATGTCTTTTCTATGCTTAAGATAGGTATAAAAAGAGTCGACGCCTCCTGAGAAAAAGACACCAACAGCTTTTCCGTGTGCTGTATCTGCTTTTAATTTTTTTGCCGATACCTCTACCTTCTTAAATGACTTATCCCAGCTTGAGAGAAGACTCATAACTCGTGTTGTGTTCTTTAAAAACTTTTTAGAGACAGAACCATCTGTAGAGACAGCCTCTCCATCCTTTAGCCCAGGTAAAAGCATTGTTGCGACAAATGCTGTTGCATCTTCTGCTAGAAATGATGCATATTTTTTGTCGCAAGAAAAGTAGATCGTTTCTTTGAAACCATTCTGAAAGGAGACATCAGCAGTCAACCTTACATTACTACCACTATATGTTTTTTGTATGTTATGAATGTGCATAAGCTCTCTTTCGTACACCACTCTTAAATTCCGATTGGAGAAGCGAAGCAGTGATATCCTGTATCTCGTAGGCTTTTTTCCCTATGGATGAGAGAAATGATTCACATTTAATATCGTAGGAAATACCCACAAAAGGAATTTTTTGTCGATAACTAAAAATAGACGCATGAAGTCGCATGGTGATGAAAAAATCCATGAGACCAAATGATGAGAATAGTTTTTTTGGATGCCAGTCTGTCGGCATAAAATGGTAGGTAACATTGTGTAACTTACTTGAGAGCAGTTTATTAAAGATTTCATCGTTTTCGTATGAGCTATGAGCATCAAGAGAATAGAGCCAAAAGTCAGCCTTTTTTGCATGTCGCTGCATAAAGGTAACCATCTCTTGTAAAAATCTCTCAGAAATACCTTTTTCTCCCGGCTTTTTTACGGCAATTCCTATTTGTAATTTTTTCGGGTTATATCTCCTCTTAAAAAATGTTGCTTTTATCAGTTGATCGAAAGGATATGTCGGCATGAGAAAACTATTGTCTTTATAAAGTTGCACCGGAATACTTCCTCGATGAAGAAGTTTATAGGTATGTACGTCACGAGCAGTAACAAGCGACACCCGTTCAAGAATCTTGAGCACGAGGGCTAAAATATATTTATCGGTATTTCTATACACTCCTATACCGATGACATAGACTTTCTTTCGCAAGAGTAGGGGAGTTATCAGATAAAAATAAAGCGTATAGAGTTGAAATAAGATACCCATTATCCCTCGATCGTTTTTACAGAAGAGACCCCCGCCACCGACAATGACTACCTGTGTTCTCCAAAGCGCTTTGAGTATGGTTATAAGCGAGAACATCGAAATACTCTTAACTCCATGCAACGCAGCAACTTCACTCGGGAATCGTGAGACGACCGTGATGTCTGACCCTCTTAACTTTTTTAATTCCTCGAGCTGTCCTGCTAGGATTGCTTCATCTCCGGAGTTCATAGCTCCAAAATTGCCAAAGACCATACATTGTAATGCCGATCGATGAAGATCTGCTTGTATTTTCTTTGCTAACGGAAATGTTTTTAGTGATGCGTAGGTATCTTTTTTCATATAACTTTTGTCGATAATGATACTGACCATTTAGAACGCACATTATTCTTCTTAACCACTTTTGAGTACTGATAAATAAGCAGATAACTAATAAAGTAAAATGGGTTAAGAACGAAGTATTTTACCAATGTTGTCAGCAAAATAAGTCGCGGTATCATATATGCATCTTCCGCATGTTTTGGGAGTTTTGTCTTTAGCTCATTTTGAGAAATTTGAAAACGATTCGATTGTCCAATATGATCTTTGAGCGATGCTGGCGAACGATAGTAGATACTTAACTCTGAAATATATTGTGGAACATACTTTTTTTTCACTGCTGAAAAATAGAGAAGAGCATCGTGATTTACCAGACGCTGCTTAATGTTAATTGATTTAGCAAGAGCTTTTTCTAAAACAAGAAATCGTCCATTATAGGCAAGATAGTTATTTCCTTTGTTCCACTGTTTTCGAAGATCCATTTGGATCTGAACACTGTAATTTATGATTCGCTCAAAAAGTGTTTTTCCTTCAAGCGGCGTCGTATTAACTGATATAATCCCATTCCTTTGCAAGGTAGAACGATTCATGATTTTCTGAAAAAGCATTGCATCACGGATCTTAATGTCAGCATCCATTAAAATAAGCACGTCTCCGGAAAATGTCTCGAATATTTGATTCAATCTTGCTGATTTTCCAAGTCGATCAGTATCTGCAACGAGTTTTATCCGCTTGTCATGAATCGATCGAACACGTTCTGCAGTTCTGTCAGTACTCCCATCAGAAAAAACCAGCACTTCTTTTATCCGAAAACCTGAGCCTTTCTGTTCCAAAACACTGGTGAGCAGTTGTTTAATATTACTCTCCTCGTTGTAAGCCGGAATGCCAATACTAATGGTATGTGTCTTACTTTTCATAGTGATCTACTCCTGCAAAGATAACCTTCGAAAGTCGTGGTTGATAAACTGGAGTAAGTGTTTTTTGGATGCTCGCATAGAACATATCTGCGCTCTTTTCCCAACTGAAGTTTCGTGACCAGAAATATGCTTCTTCAGAAAAGGTCGCGAGCATTTCCGGCTGTAAAATCAGTATTCGCATTGCCTGTGTTAACTCATTAATACTTCCTGCCTTAAACAAAAGTCCGGTTCGTCTATGGACAACGGAATCTTGTAACCCTTTCACTCTTGATGCAATAACTGGCGTTCCGGCTGCGTTCGCCTCCAGAACGGTAATACCCCAACCTTCTACCATAGACGGTTGGACAACAATCCAGCTTTTAGCAAGAAGTGATACTTTCATTTTCTCAGAGACACGACCAAAAAACTTCACATTATCCTGCAATTTTAGCTTCTGTACTAAGCGTAATAGCTTTGAGCGACTTTCTCCTTCTCCGACGATAAAAAATTGCGCCTGAGGAACTTCTTTCACAACCTGAGAGAAAGCAAGAATAGCCAGGTCAACATTCTTATATGGCTTCAGTCGACCTAAATACATATATGATGGATACTTTGTCTTTGCCGTTCTTATAAATTGATCCGTGTGAATACCGGGATTTATTACTTCTATATTACGTAACTGTGCTAAGCCAATTCGGGCAATCTCTTTTTTAGACGATTCAGAAACAGTAATAACAGTCTTATTTTTATACACGAGCGGCATAACTTTCGTTTCAAGGAACATGGCCAGCTGTGCAAAAGGCATAGGCAGGTGTCGTCGAAACACCTCTTGATGAATATGATGTATGAGTAAAAAAACAGGTTTTCTGATGTAGAGCGGCGTGAAGAATGGCAGACCATTTTCTGAATCAACAATGACATCATACTTACCCCTCAGATGGAGAATGTAGTATAAAAAGGCCCAGAAATATACCGTATAGAGTCCACCTCTTCGAATAATCTGAACGTTATCTATAACTTCATCTTTTTTACTTTGTGCATCATTCCCGCAGAAAACAGTGACATGGTTTCCTGTATCGACAAAACGTTTTGCTAACTCGTGAACATACATTTCAGCTCCACCTGCCCATGAATGCTTTGTATCTCTCCAATTAAGCATAAGAACATTGAGCCCTTTTTCTGCGTACGGAACGGCCATCTTGGGACCGGTAAAGAGAGAAAGAAAATCTGTAATATTTGTCATTATGCTTTGCGCAAAACGAATCTGAAGTGATCGTATCCGAATAAACCCAGGCAGCGTTGGCAGATGAAGAAATGCAGACCTGAATGAACCTGTTGCCGATTGTGGTTGAAATGCTGGTGTTCGTTTAGCCGGTTTTAAGAGATGGAAGCCATGAATAGTCTTCTCCCAGTAATGTGGTTTCACGATTAACTGATAAAGAGCTATATAACCTGCAACGCTTAACAGTATCCAATAAAAAGGGACGAGGAAAATATATTTCATAAGACTCCATTGGTTTCGTTTCGCACAGCCCAACATGTAGTAATACATATGTAAAAAGTTACCTAAGGCGAGCGAGATAATACCCATATAGAATGCAGGAGTGAGGTAGACAGACTCGATGATCAAGCCTATTTCTTTATTGAACACAAAATAGGAAATTGTAGTAATCCAGAGGAGGGGGTTAATCAGAATAAATGCGAGCTTGCCACCAACTGTTAGCTGAAAAAAGACTGCGTGCTTGCCGCTCGTTTTCAAAAAACTTAACGACTCGCGCATATGCACCAGATATGTCTGCATATACCCTTTTATCCATCGAGATCGTTGACGCACCCAGTTTTTCACTTTGCTATTCGCTTCCTCGAGGGTGGTTGAATCGATAATTGCAGTTCTATAACCTGCCTTAAATAAGCGGATTCCTAAATCAGCATCTTCCGTAACATTAAATGGATCCCATCCATAGACACGAAGCAGATCATTGGTTCTGAAATGGTTAGAGGTACCTCCTAGAGGAATCGTTGTTTCAATTGATTGTAAGCCCGTAAGGGTAACATCAAACCAGAGAGAATACTCTGCTGTAAAGAATCGTGTTAAGAGATTCTGATTTGGGTTGTAATAGTTTAGCTTTGCCTGAAGACAGATGATATCCTTGGTTGCTTTTTTAAACCCAAGAAACGCTTTTTTCAGTTGCAGAGGATCCGGCATATCCTCCGCGTCATAAATCACAAGGTACTCTCCCTTCGCCAAAGACAAACCATAATTACATGCCTTAGGTTTCGTCTTTGGAAGGGAGTCCGGAACCACGACGTAACGCATATATGAAGGAAGTCTCATCTTTCTCACTTGCTGAATTGTCTCAACGTCATCTTCTTCCAAGAGGAGCATAACGTCCAACTTCTCTTTTGGCCATTCGATCTTCTCTATCGCCTTTATAAACTGAGGGAGAACATGGGCTTCACGGTAAAGAGGGCAAAGAATACTGTACGTAGGGAGCTTTGAGTCAGTCAGCGCTTCTAGCTCCTTGTTGGTAGATGTTATTTCTTGAGGAAAATGGAGGCTTTTGACAATGAGGTAGAGGTTGAACAAGACATCGAGGAAGTAAACACCACTTAAGAGAACAATTATTACCTGAAGTGTTCGTAATGGTGCTGCACCAGCACTCGCCGCGAGTACGAGAATAGAAAGACAGATAAGCACTTTTTGCCATAAGACGAATGTTTGTGCTGCTGATCGGTTATAGGAAAGCAGTGTATGTGTTATATACTTCGTTTTTTTAAAGCTCATGCCTGCACCCTGCATCCTAATTTTCGAAGGCAAAATCAACTGCGGTTTAAGGTGAATGAGTCTTACTTTCAACGCATTTGATCCTATCTCCACTATTGTTTTGAGGAATTTAACCTTCGATGAACCATCTCTTCGTCGAGAAAAGGTAATATCAAACATAGAAATGACGTGTCCGGCATGTGAAGCGCGATACAAAAACTCAAGATCAAACGTCCATGAGGAAGAGGGAACGAAATTGATGCTTTTAAAAACGTGGCTCTTAAAGACTTTAAGTCCCGACTGAATATCATAGGGGAGCCCAAAAAGGACATTGCCGAAAAGATAGCGGAATGTTCTACTAAAAAACTTACGAACTGAAGTATCTTTATAGTTTTTTCTATTGGCGATAACAATATCTGCTGTTTTCAGACCATCTATCATTGCAGGTAGTGCTGACGGGGGATATTGGAGATCGGCATCAATCATCGCAATAACATTTCCTGCTGCTTTTTCAAATCCTTGTTTCAGCGAAAATGCTTTTCCTTGTGGTCCTTTTTTTTTAAAAACAGCTATGTGCTTCTTTTTCAGACGTGAAAGGTAGGTATAAGAATCATCTGTAGAATTGTCATCAATAAGAATGATCTCGTAGGCAAGTTTTTTTGCTCTCAAGGTACTATCTAGTTGTTCTATAAGGGTCGGCAAATTGGACCGTTCATTAAAAACGGGTACAACGATACTTACCAGTTGAGACATTCGCTTACCTTTCATATGTTATGTCACCTTTAGGCAGGGGTTTCACGCGATGTTGGTTGATAAATCGTTCAAGTGCTGATTTTTGAATACGGTAATGGCCACCGAATTCAATTGCTTCAATTCGATGTTCTTTTATGTACTTATAAATAGTAAGTACGCTCAATTTGAGCGTACTCGCTACTTCTTGCACTGTTAAAAGCGAATGTTCGCCTAATAAACTCATAGTTTACTTACTAAACAGTACTATATAACACAGGCACCCTATACTGTCAAGCAATAATATATCTTTAGTTATGTCTAGTTATGTTTACTTTAGACTTGTAATAAATAACTATATAGATTTTTTATTTTATAAAAATTCCCTGTTTTTTAAATGTGAGTCTGTTTTTATAGGTTGTAGTTTATTTTTGTTAATTGTTGATCTAGATTGTTATGAATTGCCCTTGTGATAAATATAAACAACTATTGACAAATATAGAAAAATAAAGTATAAAATCTAACTCTAGGATACTATTTTGAAAAATAAAACCCCTATCGGTAAGACAAAACGACTTTTTACGCCAACACAGGTGGCTGAAATGCTGCAGTTAAATGTGATTACTGTCTACAACTACATTCGAGATAAAAAAATAACTGCTGTAAAATTTGGGCGTAGTTATCGAGTGGAGGAAAAGGATCTCGCTCGGTTCATCAAAAAGAGTAAGCAATAAATTTTTTAGTTAACATATGAAACATGTAGTCGTCGTTTTACCAACATACAATGAAAAAGAAAATATTGGACGCCTTATTAAGGCTATTTTTGCTCAGGCGACCAATTTACATGATCTAAAACTCTCCGTCCTGGTTGTAGATGACTCTTCCCCTGACAGAACACAAGACGTAGTTACCGCACTTATGAAGGATTATCAAAACCTTCATCTCCTTTCCGGGAAAAAAGAAGGCCTCGGTGTAGCATGTATGAGAGGCTTTCATTATGCTATGCGACAGTTGCAGGCTGATATCGTCGTTGAAATGGATGCTGACTTCTCACATAACCCATCAGATTTGCCTCTTCTCCTCGGTAGGATACAAGAAGGAGCAGACTTTGTCATTGGTTCACGATACATCCCTGGAGGATCCATTCCAAAGAACTGGCCCTTCTACAGAAAACTTAACAGTAAATTAGGAAACATCTTCGCTAAACATATTGCTGGCCTTAACCCAGTCAATGATTGCACGAGTGGTTATCGTGCAATGAGAGCATCAATCCTTAAAAAAATACATGTATCAAAAATTGATGTGAAAGGGTATGCTTTTCTCTTAAAATTACTTTTCTCTGCAAAGAAAAACAACGCGATAATAATTGAAGTACCAATACACTTTATCGACAGACATAGTGGAAAATCAAAGATGGGAATGGGGGATATTATAGAATTCGTCGAAGAGTGCCTTATGCTCAGATTCCCTCGCGCAGCAACATTCCTCTACTATACGAGTCTCGTGCTTCTGGGAGTTAGCCTTGCTCTTGGCTCGACAGCCGTTATTGCAGCAGGAATTATCACATTTCACATGATCCTTGCTGCTTTCATTCTCCTTCTATCAGTCTTTTTAATCGCTCAAGGCTCAATCACTATCTTCAGTATGATATATGCCTGGGAAGACCCGGAAAGAGTTAATAAAACTAAGTCCCCCAGAACATTTGAGAAAGCACACTACTCCTTTACCGCTATTGTCCCTGCACGACAAGAAGGAACAGTTATTGCCGATACGATAGAGGCCATAGATGCTATTGATTACCCGGATCATTTGAAAGAAATTATCGTTGTTTGCAAGAAAGATGACACTGACACAATCCTCGCAGTCAAAGAAACTATTCTTGACCTGGAAAACCCGCAGATAAAACTCGTCACATTTAACGATGACCCCATTAACAAACCGCATGCATTGAATGTCGGTCTAGAAAAAGCAACAAAACAGGTCATTGTTGTCTTTGATGCTGAGGATGAACCACATAAAGATATTTACAAGGTAGCGAATACCGTTATGCTTCGAGAGAAAGCAGATGTCGTCCAGTCTGGCATTCAACTGATGAACTATCGATCGTCATGGTTTTCAACGCTGAATGTTCTGGAGTATTTCTTCTGGTTTAAATCATCTCTTCAATTTTTTGCACGAACAGGCTTTATCCTCCTGGCAGGAAACACCGTCTTTGTAAAAAAAGAGTGGATTAAAAGAGTAAACGGCTGGGATGAAAACTGCCTCACTGAAGATGCTGATATGGGAATTCGTTTAAGTATTAGCGGCGCGAGAATGCAAGTTGTTTACGACGAGAAGCACACAACAAAAGAAGAAACACCACCAACAATGGCCAGCTTTATAAAACAGCGTACTCGATGGAACCAAGGATTTTTACAAGTACTGATGAAGGGGGATTGGAGACATCTACCGAAATTTTCCCAGCGAATCCTGGCTGTCTATTCCCTCGTTTGGCCTGAAGTACAAGCTATTCTTTTCATTCTTGCTCCTTTATCGGTGTTGACTATTTTGCTCGTAAAACTTCCCGTAGGTATCGCCATGCTTTCAGCAATTCCTTTCTATATTCTCCTCCTTCAGTTTGTTACCTATGCTGTCGGTGCCTATGAATTTACCAAAGACTATAAACTAACCTATCCTATATGGATTCCAGTTAAGATTCTTTTAACATTCTTTCCATTTCAGATACTCCTTAGTATGAGCGCAATACGGGCGTTTATAAGACATCTCATGAATAAAACCGCATGGGAAAAAACGCAGCACACCAACGCCCACAGAGTTGATACTAAATTCGATATCCCATATCTCAGTCAACCCAGCTACGTATGAAAACATTTCTACAACACATAACAGGGAAAAATTCCGGGAAACTTATCATTTTCCTTATTCTTGCTGTTGCCGCAATAGCTCATGGATGGAATATGTTTCATTATCCCTATTTTGAAAACGATGAGGGCACATACTTGTCATATGCATGGTCTTTCTTAAAATATGGCACATTAGATCCATATACCTACTGGTACGATCACGCACCTGCGGGATGGATACTGATTGCTCTCTGGTCTGTTCTATCAGGTGGTTTTTTCACTTTCGGTCCATCAGCTAACTCTGGCCGTGTCCTCATGCTTCTTTTACATGTTTTATCTTCTTACTTTCTTTTATACATTGCGAAAAAAGTGACCGGAAAAATGTGGCCAGGTATTTTAGCTGTAGCAATATTTTCATTTTCTCCTTTAGCGGTGTACTTTCAACGGAGAGTTCTTCTGGATAATATTATGATCTTTTGGATCCTTTTATCATGGGCTGTCTTACTGAAAAGTAAACTTAAATTAAGACATATTTACCTAAGTGCTTTGTGTTTTGGAATTGCGGTACTTACCAAAGAAAACGCGATATTTTTACTTCCTGCATTTATCTACTTTGTCTACTCAAGGTCTCATCAATATCATCGTCGATTTGCAGTCATCAAGTGGATCACCATATCAGGTATTATTATCTCTCTATACTTCATCTATGCGATTTTTAAGGGTGAACTTCTCCCCACTGGCACTTTCGGCGATACAAAACCTCACGTAAGTTTAATCGGAACTTTAGAACAGCAATTATCACGTGGAAGTAATCTTCCATTTTGGCAACGAGGTAGCGAGTTTTACGAGAATCTTATTGACTGGTATAACCGAGATAAATACTTAGTAATAGTAGGAATCTTTGTCACTGTTGCAAATTCTGTTATAGCCATCAAGCACAGAGCATTTAGAATGCCTGCTTTATTAGCTCTCTCGTTTTGGGCCTTTTTAATGAGAGGAAAGCTCGTCATCGTCTTCTATATTATTCCTTTGATCCCTATCTTAGCCTTAAATGTGGGACTATTAGTAGATTTAGTCATAAAGAGGATCGGAAAAAATATAGTTGTCTATCATGTGCTCATGGTTATTATTCTTGTTTCCTATAGCGCTCATACTCTTTATAAAGCAAAGGACGTTTATTTGAGAGATGAAACGACGAATCAAAATATGGCAATCGAATGGATAAAGAGAAATTTGCCACAAGATTCTTATATAGTTATTGACGACTACGCATTCATCGACCTGCACGACGAACGAAACAAAGGTGACAAGGTCTTTAAAAATGCCGACTGGTACTGGAAAGTTACTTCCGATCCTGCAATACGTATAGGTAAATATGAAAATCAGTGGACAAAAGTGCAGTATATTGCTGTAACAGACCAGATGCTAAAACAGATAAAGATAGGCTCACAAGACATTATAAAGCAAGCATTCGATAATTCGTTTCCTATCCAAGAATGGACACAAAATAGCTCGTCATATCGTGATTTAAAAAATTATGTCAGTACAAATGGAGACTGGGTTAGTATTTATAAAGTAAAAGGCAAAGACGACATATTCCTCCAAGGCTCTTGGGCATATTACAAAGCTCACTTTATTAAATCGTACGGTCAGGTAGTCGATCCGGCAACAGGCTACACAACGTCTGAAGGACAGTCCTACGCAATGCTTCGATCAGTCTTCCTTTCAGATAGACCAACATTTGACGGTGTCTGGCAATGGACAAAAGACCATATGCAACATCGATCACAAGACTCATTGCTTTCATGGCAGTGGAAGGTTAACCGCCTTGGTGATTCTGCCTCTGCAGCTGACGCAGACCAAGATATTGCCCTTGCCCTCATTTTCGCCTCTCAAAAATGGCAAGAGGAGTCATATCTCCTAGAAGCGAAACAATTGCTATCCGATATTTGGGATAAGGAAGTCGTGAGGATTAACGGAAGATATTACCTCAATGCAGGATCCAACATGACACGTCCCGGTGGGATTCTGGTTAATCCTTCCTATCTCTCTCCCGGAAGCTATCGTATCTTCGCTGAGGTCGATAAAAACCATCCTTGGGAAAGTTTAGCTACCGATTCATATAGTCTCCTGAATGATCTCTCAACGAGAGATAAAGAGGCGACTGAACCCCAACTTCCTCCAAACTGGATTTTCGTCTCTAACGGAACTGGTGCTCTTTCAAGCGCTGACAAATATATAACTGGTGGCAATATAGATGATTATGGCTTTGATGCTTTTAGGCTTTTCTTCCGAGTAGCTCTTGATGCATCATGGTTTGAGAGTCAAGAGGCTACAGAATATCTGACGAAGTATCAAGACTTCTTTAGCTCTAAATGGAAAGAGTCACAAAAAATCGCTGCAATTTATGATGCTGCCGGGAAAGAACGTGTTACATACTCTTCCTTAAGTACCGACGCCGGAGCATTAGCAGTGCTTTTCCTATCAGACAAAAAGACGGCTGAGGAAATGTATAAAGCTACCTATGAGAAAAAATATAATCTTAATGAGGGATACTGGGGAGATAAAAAAAATTATTATGATCAAAACTGGTCATGGTTTATAACTGCTCTCTATACACAGAATTTACCGAATACCACACTTCCATTACATAACTTTCAATCAGGAGCTTCTCGCTAATTGACAAGCAACCTCGTGTATATTACCCTACAGGCTATGAGAAAGAGAGTTCGCTCTAAGCATCTTTTTAAGATGCTCATCTTTGCAGGGTCTGCGCTTTTACTTTTATTACTGACCTTTCTCTTCTCTCTAAGGTTACACGATGCACGATTCGATGGAAAGAAGAACACAGTACTATCAGTAAAAGATAAAAGGATAAAAAACACACCCACCCCACAGCAAAAAAAGAAACAAATCATCTCCCCAAAAGTGACTCCACCTCTTATGCAAAATACACCAAAGCTACTCTTTGGCCTCGGTAGTGAGGCTGATTCTGCAGTGAAGAGCAGACTCGTGCAAGAAGCACCTGTTCGAATGCTGACAAGCTGGTACAATGGCTCCCATGATCTTCCCTGGATGAGTGGCTGGAAAGATACGCTCATTCCCCAGCTGTACTTTCAAGGATATACTCTTCACCTTATCGTTTTTAGCGATCTTCCAGAAGGAGAACTTCCAACGAACTATGGTACAGCGTGCGGGAGAGCATATCCACTTTCGGCAAGATTTCTAGAAGATATGAAGATCCTGGCTGAGACATTCGCAGGGTCGGGACCGCTCTATGTGACACTCTTCACTGAGTTCCAAACGTATCCTTGCCAGGACAATCAATGGGTAGGTAGTGAGAACTATTATAAAGCGCTGAAAGATCAATATAGAGTAGCGAAGAATGTTTTCCACCAGTACGCACCAAACAGTAACGTTGCCTTCTCTTGGGGAGGGTGGCAATCACGCTGGAATGATCCGGGGAATGGGGGAGGGCAAGCACTCTTTCCTTACTTTAGCGATATTCTCAGTGAGTCCGATTTTTCAGCTTTTCAAGCGATGGAGTCAGGAACAAATACCGATGACATCTTACAAATGACCAAGATCTTGGGGAAGTATAAAAGACCTGTCATGCTCGCTCACTACAAACCGGATAACGGCTCACAGCAAACATATGATAATGATGTGCATACTATTTTTACTGACACCTACTTACGTGAACTTACCAGCAACGGCTTATTCGCCTTCAGCTTTATGGACGAGGTAAATTTATCTTCCGAAACGAGCTATCAATTCGTTCGTAACTCTGTTACCCGCTATAGCTCATCACCTATCTTAAAGAGTGCTACTCAACAGTGATAATATTCGATATATTGACAAAAGAAAAATTCTCCTGCACTATAGAATAGATGGCGCGAAGCAAAAAACCTTATAGAAAGCAGTACGTTGTCCACAAGAGATTGGAAAAACCGGTCCATAGTTTAGTTGGATATACGGTTCTTTTTCTCTTAGCAATTGTTGTTTTTTTCCTCGTCTACAGCCTCAAACTTCTCAGTCTCTAGATTTTTTTGGCAAAAACAAGCAGACGTTTTAAGTCAGTTCCAATAGGTGTACATGTCTGGAGTATCAGCTCATTCTCCTTCTTGCTCATAAGATAGGACACATTGTGTGGATCAATTGTTTTTTTGTCGTAGACTTCATAGCGATATGTTTTACCATGCCAGGAAAGGGTAACGACATCTCCGGGTCGCAGCTCTCCCAATCGAAGAAAAACAGTATTGTAGCGGGTCAGCTCCCAAGGCATTCCCGATGAATGCGCGAAGAGATATACTGTCCCATTTGTTTCCGGACTCGATGAGTGAGAAGCATGAGCAACGCCTTTTTGTAACGCCTTTTGATAGGTCTGTTCGTTCCACGGATTAACATTTTCAATAATAGGAGCTACCGCTTGTATTTTCGGAATACTAAGAGATGTTACTGTACCCTTCGGCAACACTGCATTGTGTGGAAAAACGTAGAGAGAAAAAAGAGGGAAAAACGTGTACAGCAAGCCAAACACTGCGAGTGCTATACATACGTTTCCAAAATGAAAAAGGAGTGATTTCTTTTCTCGTTTCATCATAAAAAAAAGACAGGTGATTACTCTGTCTTTCTTTAACGGCTAACTACTGCATAAGCTGGCGACCTGCCGGATCGCAGTCTTATGAATATGCCAAGAAAGAGCATCATCATGTTCGCAAAAAGGAAGAGTAATGTCCAGTTTCCACCTGTCTTAGGAAGCAGATTGCCGGCAGCTGCGAACATAGGTCCACCTGTTCCCGATGACGGCCCACCGCCACCGTTTCCTGTTGAGTGATCCTGCGGTTTTTCTTGCGATGGGGATGGGGGAGGAGTAACTCCACCGGTAGTTGGTGTTGGTTTTTCTTTCTCTTTTTCACAGCAGTCAACGGTTACCTTGTTCACATTCAAAGGACCATTTTCAATAACAGTAACTGTTGTAATATCACCGGTAGCAATATCGACGGAGCCGACATTGTTATTTGCGCTATTTCCACCTGTATCCAGATCATGCGAGACAGTATTAAAGATTCTACTGATATTATGAGTGATAATATTCTGCACATTCTCTTGAGAAAAAGTGATCGAATTCTTGGAGTTACTGCCATTCCCGGTAATCACTGCAGAGTATCCTCCAGCCCCATTCGACTGAACACTTACATCGTTTATGTTCAGTGGACCATTCTTTATCTGTTCAATAATAGTTATGTTGCCCGATTTTATTGAGACATTGCCATTATTATTGTCTGCTGTATTTCTTCCGGTTACAGCAGTACCGGAGAGTGTATTGGTGATCATTGCACTATTAAAAATAGTGACAGTTGTGGTCGACGTTGTTCCAGAAGATACCGTATTGTTTGAACCTGAACCGTTTTCAGAAACAGTTACCGTGGCGGGAGGAGTAGGGCAACAACCGGTTTGCACTGTTGAGCTATTGCCGGCATTAGAAATACTTGTGGATGAATGAACATCTCCTGAAGAAACCGTTACTGTACCTTGCGTATTTCCTGAGGTGCTATTACTGCCTGTATTTTGTGCGGTTGATACAGAGTTGTTAATTGACGATTCATTACTCTGAGAAACGGTAGTTTCCTGATTCTGGCTGACAGAAACACTGCTTGCGCTATCACTTCCGTTTGCTGAAATAACGATCTCTTCAGCTCGTACAGAAGCAACACTACAGAGAAACGCTGCCGTGATAACGATGAGTAATCTTCCTTTTTGAATTGATACGTGTGCTGTGTTGTAAACCATACCTACTACCCATACTGAAATCAGTAATGACTCTTACAGGGTAAAAAACGGAGAAGTTATTAAGCAGAAACTACTTCCGGGGCAGTATTTTACCTAAGATAAGTTTTTTTCCAAATATGCCAAGGAATAGAAGAGGCATGAATATCGCTAACCACGCAAGGTTAATAGTAATTTTTTGTGTGGGTGTTGGGCGAACTACCGATGCGCCAAGGACCTTTTCAGTAGTACTTGTTGCAGTTCCTGCAACCTGTGCATTTGCCTGACTTCCTGAACCTGTGTGGGAAGCAGATCCGGCTTGTCCTGCTGTTACAAAAAACACATTCTGCTTTTTCGTACCTGACCCGTTATTCGCTGCATTACTATCACCGGTGTTTGTTGTATTTTGCGTTGTCTGAGTCGTTGGTGAGGTCCCGCGACCGGCATCTGCTGTCACATTGTTCTGTGCAGGACTGTCTTCTTTTTTCTGACCTGGAGGAACAAAGTTGCCCACCCAACTTTTAAAAACATTAACGACGACTACTTTAAGCCCTCCGCTACTTGCAATGTTATTGTTAACAAAATTGACGATATTAGCAACAATAGTTGCATCACCTGTCTTCACTTTGGTATTACCACCGGTGTTATCGTTTGCGGAGTTTCCACCAGTATTTGCAGTAAGGTGCAGATTATTCTCGACGGCTGCATTATTATTCTGCGTTGTTGTATTGGTATTTGTCTGATCGACTGAGGCGTTATTTGTCGAATCACTACCATTTCCGCCATTAGATGCAGTAACTTCTCCATTTTCGTCAACAGTGAATACCATTCCTTCTGAGCCTGCAACAGTCGAACCGTCTGCGCCGATGATCTTACCGATCCATTGACCAGCATTATTGATAAGAACGAGCCAACCGTTGGCACCAGCTAGGTTTGTGTTTGCAATATTGAGCACGTTTGCATGTACCGTAGTATCACCACTCTGAAGTGTCGTGTCTCCTCCTGTATTGCCGTTTGTTTGATTCTTGCCTGTTTGGGCATCAAAGACGATGTTATTGGCAATCGTGGCATCGTTATTCTGGAAGGTGTTGTTGGTATTTGTCTGATCGACTGAGGCGTTATTTGTCGAATCACTACCATTACCTGTATTCGCTGCCGTTGCAGCTCCATTGCAGCATGCGGTTAATTGGCTTTCTGGAAATATGATATCGCCGATCAAATCTCCAAAGATGTTAACGACAGCGTAGACGACGTTTCCTTGTAAATTATTGTTGGCAAAAGTCAGAACGTTCGCAGCGACGTTTGCATCACCGGTTGTAAGATGAGTATCGCCACCGGTATTACCGCTCGCTGTATTATTGCCGGAATCTGCTGAAAGAATGAGGTCATTACCGACTGTTGCGTCATTATTCTGGAAGGTATTGTTGTTATTTGATGCATCTGTTGATGCGTTATTTGTTGAATCACTCCCGTTACCCGTATTTGACGCTGACGAAGCACCTCCACCACATCCTGAAACACAGCCTGCGCCGAAATCAAGAATAATGTCACCGACGTGATCATCATTGACGTTAAACTCCGAAACCATCACACCATCGACATTCGTATTAACCGACGTGATCACCGTACCAGTGGTATTTGCATCACCTGTTTCAAGTGTTGTTTTTCCGAGGTTATCTGATGCGCTATTAGCACCAGTCGTTGTACTTAGATTCAAGTCAGAATTTACAGCAGCAGAGTTATTCTGGATCGTATTATTGTTATTTACGACCGCACTTGAGGCATTGTTATCTGATAACGACCCATTACCGCTATTCAGTACCTGTGAATCTCCACTTCCTCCTTGCCCTGCGTTTGCTTCGAGATTATTGTTCCCGTCGGTTGTTACCGTAGCGTTATTGGTAGCATCGCCAGTCTTAAGAAGAGTATCTCCTGTTTGTCCATTGGTACCCGTACTCGCCGGAGCCGTAGTTTGCGTGTTTGGTGTTGTTGTTGCTTCTTTTGCTGCCCTTCGAGCTTGCCTTGCCGCTTCTTCTTCGGCATCTTCTGCTTCCTCTTCTGCTTTTTGATCATCCTGTTGCTGTTGAGTCTGTTCAAGTGTCGGTGCTGTGGGTGCCGTTGGCGTTTCCGGAGCTGTAGGCGCAGTAGGAGCTACCGCAGTATTCTCCGGCTGGGCTGGAGGAGTAGGCACATCTTCCGCTAAGACAGGTCGTGCCTGTCCTACGATGACAAGGAGTATCAAGAGTATTGTTAATAATTTTTTAAGTTTTAATTTCATATGTTTTCTTATTCGTTTTTCGTTTTCTGTTTCAATTTGTTTCTTCTGCCCGTGGGGTATATGTAGAAGTGCTTACATAGTACCCCACGAACATTAGATAATTAACTGTGCATGAACATTCCGAATACGGAACCCCAATCCCAAGCAAAGCTGAAATTGGACATATTTGGAAGGTTAAAATGCGCGTCGCCGAGTGAATTTACATTCCCACTGTTATTGACGCGAACGTCAGAGTCGGAATCACCTGATTGTAAGCTTGGGTCTGAAAGACCGTCTACTTCACCAGTATTATCATCGGCTGAGTTATCTCCGGTATCCAGATCAATTTCATCGAGGTCGTTATTGAGGTATGCATCATTTGCCTGAAAAGCGACTGCAGCATGATCTGCATCAAAATTGATATCGCTGTCAGAGTGTGATCCATTTCCTTCAATTTTACCGGTTAAATCCATTGCGCATCCGCAATCAACGTCTGCGTGGTTGAAATTAACGAGGTTGTCTACCAAGACAATTGAATCTGCATCTCCAGATAAGAGTGATACTTCACCACCGGTATTGTCATCGGTACTGTTATCACCAGTATCTGCATCAACATCTACATCATTACTGATGTTTGCAACATTGTCCTGGGTAACAACTGTGTCGTTACTCAAGTCAAAGTTGATTTCGTTGTCGCTGCCGGTACCGTTTCCTGTGATCCAAGCACTGACATTACCACCGCCGTTTCCGGCGCCACCACCAACACTGGCGTGGTTAAGGTTAGCTTTTGTATCAAGTAACACGATCGAACTTGAGTCACCAGATCGGAGACGAACGTCACCGCCGGTGTTGTCATCCGCTGAGTTATATCCAGTATCTTGATCGACGTCTACATCATTGCTGATATTTGCATCGTTTGTCTGGAATAATCCAGTTGTGTTAGATTTGTCAAGATTGACGGTATTATCGGAATGAGATCCGTTACCTTCAATCTTTACAGTTGCGCCGCCATTTTGGCATCCACAACCTGCAACATCAGCGAAGTTGGCGTTTGCTGCGTTCTTGATGCGAACATCAGAAGTAGCATCACCAGATCGGAGACGAACGTCACCGCCGGTGTTGTCATCTGCGCTGTTATTGCCAGTATCTTGGTCAACATCAACATTGTTGCTGATGTTTGCCGTGTTTGACTGGACGACAGTTGTCGTGTTTGATTGAGTTACGTTAGCATTGTTATCAGATCCAGTTCCGTTTCCGGAAACTGTGATTGTTGTTGCAGCGCTAACTGGAAGTGCTAATGCATTAAGTAAGACTGCTCCCGTTGCAATAGCTGTTGTAATTCTAATAGAAAGTTTTGTCATTTGTATTTCACCTCCTTCCGTGACTATGGTCTCTGGTCCGCCTTAGTGACGAAGCAGAGCACTTCTGTATTCCGTTTCTTTGTCTAAGACCTGATGCTTAGACAAAAAACGGAAGCTCCTCCTTCTGAGTTCTCAGAAAGAAAAGTTTCCGTTCTTCTTTATATCTACGTTGTTTCTGTATATTAACTGCATATTTGTGAATCAAAAGATACTTTTTCTTGTAACAGCAATCAGTAATTTGGATTACATTCTTATTTATTTTCCCAACAAAAAAGGCACCCATCTAGGGTGCCTCCGATTACGGTCAGCATCGCTGAAAAAATAAATGTCGGATCAATAGTCTAAATGGTTGCTTTGCAATCTATTTAGTATCCGACTACTGACTATACGCTAAATATAGACGACGTGAAAACTCTTGTCAAGCCCCAATTTTCACAGCATGGGAACTTGACGGTCGACTTGCTGTTTTTTTGATATTCCTCTCGGTTATCTGAACCACTTTAAAATCTTGGACGTAGATCTCAACACTGCCCCAACCACGGATATTTTTTAAGGCTTCAACAATTTCTTTAACGAGCGGGTCATTAACTTTTTTGGTAGAGTAGTCCATCATGTTACTTTGTAAAATGTACTTTTATTGTTTGCTTGGGACCATTCACTTCACCGACGAGCAAGGTTATATCCTTATCGGTTGTGTTTATTGCCATAGCAAGTCTAGTAACTTTTACTGATCCAGCCAACACTTCTACAGGATCATTGTGGATATCAAAAGCCATTTTTTCATTTGAACCATTTATTGTCATCCGAACAAAATCTCTGGTATTAAGCGAAATTGTTTTTGTATAGTCGTTTGTCAGTTTAAGGTTAAGAATGAGAAATATTCGGCCTTCAATAGCATCTGCAGGTCGTCCTTTTACAACAATTTGATCCCTGAGTTCAGCGTTTTGAATGAGATAGGTTATCTTTGTAACTTCTTTACCACTTCCGTCTCGTATTGGGAATTGAAATTTTTTATTCAGTGTTTCTTGGCTTTTCACGTCATTAAGACGTAACTTTTGTTGTCCTAAGACGGTCGTTCCCGAGCTGTTTTTCTTCATTGATGCAAAAAGTGCTGTAAAGACGAGAAGAACGATCGCTACAACAAAGATAAAAAGGAACTTATTTTTTTTGAATCGCTTTCTTGTGTTACTTGTCGATGGTCTGACTGCTTGTCCTGCGTCTGCATAATATGGAGGTGTCGAATCAGCTGTTTCGGATGTTGGAGATGAAGGTGAAAAGGAAAAGAGCTTCGAGAATTTTTTCCTCAGCGAAGAAAACAGTGGTTTTCTAACTGGCGCTATTGGCGCTGGAAGTAGTAATGACTGATCTGTAGACAAAACAGTTTCCATAGATTGATATAGAGGGCAGTTCCATTGTTCGAGCATATTAGCAGGGGGATACGGAGCTTGTCAAGAGGGAGTAAGCGTGATAATGATGGAGACTGTTTGTGTATCAGCTTTTTTCGAGATATCAATCGTTACTTCACGATCCTTATTTGCACCGACGACCTTATTCTGAATATCATCATTTGTTTGAATTTGTATCGCAGATGTCGCGTTCATACCCAATGACTCTATCGTATCTTTATACCATGCCGTAATATCTTCCGGAGCATCTCCTGACTCAAGAAAAAAAGATTGTTCGGTATTTTTTATCAGCGTGCTTCCTGGATAGATAAGTTCTGTATGGAGTGGGGAGAGGGTAGGTGACGGGAAATTATCACTTGGGGGGATAATGAAAGATTTTTTTGGCGACTTCTGTGTTTGCTGTTGAGATTGAGGAGTAATGGACGCCTTATTTTTTTGATTGTTAGCATCCTGTTTGTTGCCGACTTGTGCATAGGCAATAAGACCTAAGAGAACAAGTAAAATAGCAAGTAAGCGCAGATTATTCATTACGTTTCTGTACGCTGGCATCATACCCAGAGTACAAATACTTGTCAAGAAGAGTCGGGGATATTACACGGTCTTAGGGTAGCGAAGTTTAAATCTATCAGGATAACGAAGCCCCTGAATCGCACAGCCTATGGTAACTCCTTGCATCATATATTGTTGAATGCCATCTGACCAATGGATAACGAGAAGGGCAAGGGCGGACATATAGAGCCAATGATGAAAATGATAGGTTTTGGTTCTGCTATGAATCTTTACGTTAGGAAGAATCTCAATATTCAGTACACGAAAATGAGGGAGTTTAATCTTTTTTTTTGCAGGATGCGAGAAGATAAGGGAGATCCAATAACCGATGCCAAGTGCGAGAAGAAATAAAATTGTAGCTTCCATACAATACTCTTACTTTTTTCTTACAGATTTTATCGTAGGGGAAAAAAAAAGAATTGTCAACCCCTGCAGGACAAACATCTTATTCATTTCTTACATGCTCCTTGAATAGTTCTTAAGACCAGCTGTCATACTATTTCTCTTATGGATCCTTTATCATGGATAGCTTTAGGTTTGGTGAATGCACTCCTTCTTGTTGCATTCGACACCAAGCATACAAAACGATCGATAGTACCGTCAGTATTGCTGGGTATTTCCGGAGCATTGAGTGGAGGGTTTACCGCTTACGCACTCCTGACAACGCCATCAATTCGTCTCAGCAGCACATTTCTGATAATTCTCGTCATTGAAGTTGCTATTCTTCTCTTCCTTTATTTCTCTCGTCAAATGAGAATACACACTCGATAAGGAGTAAAGGTTTTCAGCCTAGAAGGCATAGGTAGCATCGACCACAGATTCTGGTTTATACGTTTTAATAATCTGCAGATTTTTTGTATTTGATTTATAGAAAAAATCTCCAACATCTCCGATAAGCGGAATAATACCAATAAAAAAATCGATGACAATATTTCGTATCATCAGGGATATTTTGTCATCTGGCAGTCGTAGCTGGACAGCTATCCAAACCAAATAAAACGAGAGAATTATCGGAATAACATCTCCTATCCCCGGAATAACCCCCAGAATCGGATCAAGACCAAATTTTTTACCAAAGATACGAAATCTGTTTTCAAGAAGGTGGGTAAGAGAGGAAGCAATTTTTAGATGTCTTTCCATCTACTACTTATACTAATCCCTCGAAAGAACTTCATCTTCCCACAGTAAGAGAAGTGTAAGACTTGACAAGAATCTTCACACTACCTGAGAACTTCCTCATTACTAACTGCCAAGACAGCTCACTAGCGACATAAGGACTCACAAGGGACCCCGTCTCCATCGTTATCTTTTGTTTTACAACCACAGGTACTAAGCTGATAGTAGGCTTCCTCACATGAGGTTATCTGAGTGCAAGATTTGCTGCAATCGCAAACAAATCCGGAAGAGCCCTGCGCAGGAGTCATTGATGCATTGAGAGGAAGTTGTTGCTCCTTTATCGGTGTTGCAGCTGTTTGACATGATGCCCATAACCCCCTGTTTTCGACTCTCGCTTTTTTTTGTGCTGTTGCGAATAGTTCCTGATGCATAACATCGGGTGGGTAGGATGATGCGTAGGCATACCCTTCTTGTACCAGTTGCTCGTTAATCATCCTCTCACCAACATACACATACCTGAGAAGCCTTCCAAATTTATCTGTTTCCGAAATGTCCTTTTCTAATTCAACCTGTTTTCCTAAGACGAGTTCCTTATTTCGATTACTCGCATCTTTCCCATAACACTGCATGGGTCTTCGCGGATCGACAGTCTCGGGGGTATTTATACCGATGTAACGGAGCTTTCTTCCTCCGCTTATCTCAATTGTGTCCCCATCGACCACTTTCGTTACAGTCACAACTTCACGATTGGCAGGCTGAACGGCAAGCCCAACTACTTCAGAGGGCATTACATCATCTGAGAAAAAAGGGGCTGGAGTAGGTGTGGGTGAGAGGAAAAGAGGACTTGTAGTACTTTTTGTGTTTTTGAAGAAAGTACTACTGAGAATCGTTAGCATGAAAAAAATAAGTAGTGCAGGAAAAAAAAGAAATTTTTTATGCGTTTTGAAAGGCATTCTGAAACTATTCTGTCGAAAAATACATGTTCGTATCCATAAGTGCTGTGATTTCCGGAACAAGGTAATCGGGCACACGGTCTTGCCAAGGTTGTTTTTCTCTCATTAAGGCTCTAATTCTTGTTCCTTCCAACAGAAATCGCTTCCAGTACGGAACTCGCATAATGGGATATCCGTCTGCTTTAAAAATGCCATTGGTCCAGTCATTGTTTCCTACAACGACAGAAAAAAACCCAACCCTTTCTTTCACCTCTTTTAGCCAATCCTCATCGCTTGGAAAATCTGGTAGATCGATAACCTTACTTACTTGGGCGGTCACTTTTTCGTGATCAATTACTTGATCAATCATTGTTTTACGCTGAGTAAAAGAAAACGGGTCATCGCTTTGTGGAAATCGAGTAGTTCCTATACCAAAGATGATTTTCTCTGCCTTTTCTGCAGCTTTTTTAAGCAAGTAGAGGTGACCATTATGGAATGGTTGAAATCGGCCAATGATAAGGGCTGTATCGTATTGTTTCACGAAGCTCCTGCATTATAGCAAATACCATTCATTGCGCTATTCAATGCATAGCTTCATTTTTTGTAACAAAACATCAATATCAAAGGGCTTGGGAATAAAGGCACTTGCTCCTGTTTTCAGAATACTCGCCGGAGCAAACGGATGAGCAGAGATTAAGATAATTGGGGTGTTCTTTGTTTCATTTCTCTTTCGAAGATTTTTGGTAACTTCTCGGCCATCATACCCTGAAAGGAACACATCAAGTATAATAAGATCAGGAAAATTAGTCTGCACAATAGCCTCAACATCACTCGCACTATCTCGCGTAATTACCGTATACCCGGCATCATCTAAAATAAACGAAATTGCATCCAGAATATCCTGATCATCATCTATGACAAGCACTTTCTTTTTTCCCATACTGTACCCTGAATGCCTAAAACGAACAATCATACTTGTGTAGCCACAAAATTGGGGGCAAAAAGCAGTAACAAAAAAATCTTACTTGATTGCAGGTTTCTATGCTGTAAGACAGCATACTGACAGAAAAGGGGAGTTAAAGCGGCTGCCAACCTTCGTATGCGTAGTAATCACCAGACCAGGCAACACAAACATACTGAGTGTCTTTTCGCATGTTAGCCGCGTGTCCTGGAGAGTTAATCCACAGATTCACAACTCTTTTATAATCAGTGGTCCGAGCAAGATTTTCAGTAATCAGCGAGTAATTCGGGTAGGGAAGCGTGTGATTATCTTTTCGATTATTGAACCCATCATGACTCAGTGGGGTCGTAAGTTCCTTCGCACGAACTTGGGCAAAATCACAGGTATAGGGATCTGTTTGGACAGGAGAAAGCTTATTGAGAGCACGATAGTCATTGATCTGCTTCATCATAAAATCACGTTTGTCTGAATCAGGTGTTGGCTGTAGTTTTTCAGTAGGAGTCGGGGTTTGCGAAGGTCTTTCTGTAGGGGTAGGTGTTCGTGTCGGCTTCGGGGTTGTCGTGAGTTTCGGTGTTGATGTAGCTTTTACCTGTATTCTTGTAGGAAGCGGTGGTCTCGTAGGAAAAACAAATGTTGCTGCCAATACGTCATGAGGAAGAAGGAGAAAAAAAGATAATAAAAATAGAAGGGCAAAGAGTCGACGCATTAGTCCAGATACTTTAATCAACCCATCTATCTTTGTCAACTGATATCTTCTATAGCAAAATATCTATAACTATCCTTTACTATTACAGATATTTTAGTATAATACAATGTATGAATCTTAGTATCCGATCAGCCGTTCTCAATGGCATTCGCTTCAGCATGCGAAATATAAAACATAAACAGCTGTATTTTCTTTTTCAACCTTCGAAACCAATCAGTAGATATCTGGGACAAGATCGGGGAAAACCAATCGACAGATACTATATCGAAGCTTTTTTAGAAGAGCATCGAGAAGAAATCAAAGGCAATTGTCTGGAAGTACAAGAAAACCGTTATACAACTCGCTTGGGAAAAAATGTCACACATGTTGATATTCTTGACGTAGCGAAAGAAAATAAAAAAGCGACGATTATAGCAGATATCAGAAGCATGCCGCATGTACCATCAGAAACCTATGACTGCATCATCTTAACCCAAGTACTCCAGTATATAGACGATCTTGATAGCGCATTACGGGAATGCAAGAGGATACTCAAACCAGATGGTGCCCTGATTATTACTGTACCGGGAATAAGTCAAAGACTCGATCCTGCATTTCGTCCGGAAGAAGATTGTTGGAGATTTACCACCAGTTCTTTAACGTTTTACTTGCAGAAACATTTTTCGAAAGAATCTCTTACCGTTCGCTCCTTTGGGAATATCCTCGCAGCCCAGGCATTTTTAATAGGCTTATCTCAAGAAGAGCTCACCGAACAACAGCTTTCTTTCTATGATCCTACATATCCGTGTATCGTGGCGGCAGTCGTAAAAAAGACTGGTTAGATTTCTGTTGTGTTGATACGAATTGCTGCTTTTGTCTGAGGGGAATGTGCGCTGACATATCTGTCTTCCATAGGAATCCAATCTTTTAACCATTTGTCTCTTGCCGCTTCTCCATCACGCTGAAGCCCCCGAAGTAATCGCTGCTCGCGTGAGCAGTCTAGCCATACAGTCAGATCATAATAGGAAAACAGCTCATTACGTGTGGCAAACACACCCTCAATAAGAACTATTCCTCCCGGCGTGATATTGCACCACTCGATGTGCTTTCCGGTACCCCATTCTCGCCGAGAGTATCGAGCAGGTTGATCTTTTGAGAGGGGAAGGAGCACCTCTTCCTCAACTCGTCTCCAATCGGTATCAGCGCCTATGGGTTTTGTTAATGGATCACCAAGCAACTTTCCGTTTGTCGCCAAATCAAAATCATCCATGTGCACCACATGTATTTCTGGCATTTTCGCTTGTACATTGGCAGCCAAGGTCGTTTTTCCGGAAGCACCATAACCATCAATGCCTATCATATAGGTAGTTGATTTTCGTTTTTGCGGAGTAATCGCCTGTAACACTTCTTCTAGCATAAGAGAACAGTATAGCAAGGCGTATGAGAATAAAGAAGCCATTGTCATGGAGGAGCTACTGAAACTCGTAATGCCACCTCTTCTTAGCAAAGTATGCTACGTATACCTGAGAAAGAATACTCCTTGACAAATGCAATCAAGTTGCATATACTGTGGTTGTTGAGTTCTTTGCTCAACATTTTACACAGTAGTACAAATCCTTCATTTCTTGTTTGATCTTGGATGAAGGAACCTGTCCAAAGACTCCCATAGTGGAGTTTTTGGACTTACTTATGACTAACACCGTTACCATTCACGATTGTATAAAAGAGCTAAGAAGTGTCGACTTAAAGGTCACACCTGCCAGGCTTGGGGTTCTTGCTGCATTAGAAGAAACCTCTCTGCCACTTGATGTGTCATATCTTATTCAGTACCTTAAAGAACAAAACATTAAAGCAGATAAAGTCACTGTTTTTCGTATCATAAACGCCCTCACCGAGAAGGGCCTCGTTATCCCTATTCAGTTAGGAGAAGGAAAGTTCCGATATGAACACAGTAGTAGGGCAGATCATCATCACTTTATCTGTGAGAATTGTGGCATGATAGAAGATATCTCAGACTGTGATATCGACGAACTTCAGAAAGAGATGCAAGAAAAAAAAGGCTTGCTGGTGAAACGCCACAGCCTTGAATTCTTCGGTCTTTGTAAAAACTGTCAAGCATAATACAACCTATGAAAAATAAAAAAATACTCCTTTTTATATTTGGTACCCTCTTTATCTTTCTGGTTATCCAAATCATGAGTAAGCATCTTACGGGAGATACCGTAGGGCCCAAAGGGGATAAACTCCAGGTAAGTACGTCTTTTTATCCGCTCTATTTCTTTTCACAAAGTATTGGAGGAAATAAAGCAAACGTACAAAATATTACACCGGCGGGGTCTGAGCCACATGACTATGACCCCACAACACAAGACATAGTCAGAATAGAACGAGGCAACATGCTTGTTCTCAACGGCGGAGTCGAAGCCTGGGCAGACAAGGTTATACAAAACCTTAACGGTTCAAAGGTAAAGATAATTATAGCAGGGGATAAGCTCATCAATAAAGAAATCGTTGAAGAAGGAAAAAAACAAAAAGATCCGCATATCTGGCTTGATCCTGTACTCGCAAAAAAAGAAGTATCGAAAATAACAGCTGGTTATATCGAAATTGATCCTCCAAATAGTACCTACTATAAAACAAATGAGACTGTTCTTGCTACAAAACTTGACGAGTTAGATACGAAATTTCGAGAAGCATTGGAAAACTGTCAGAGGAAAAACTTCATTACCTCTCATGCTGCTTTTGGCTACCTTGCATCACGATATGGATTAAACCAGGTAGCTATTTCTGGCCTTTCACCTGACGAAGAACCTTCAGCTCAGCAGCTAGCTCAAGTCGCCGCATTTGCAAAAGAGCATAGCGTCAAATATATCTTTTTTGAGAGCCTCGTCAGCCCGAAACTTTCAGAAACAGTGGCTCATGAAATAGGAGCAAGAACATTAGTACTTGATCCTATCGAAGGATTATCAGATGATGATAGTAAGCAAGGAAAAAATTACTTCACAATAATGGAGGAAAATTTAAAAAACTTGCAGGAAGCACTTCAATGCAGAACGTAGATCATAGCCACACTATTATTGATCTTCAAAACGTCTCATTCTCCTATACAAACGAAGAAGTGTTACAAAACGTTTCACTACAAATCCATACGGGAGATTATGTGGGCCTTATTGGTCCAAATGGAGGAGGAAAGTCAACGCTGCTTAAACTTATGCTTGGTATTCTGACACCAAATAAAGGAAGTGTCGAGTTATTCCACACTGGAATAAAAAAATTTAAGGATTGGTACAAGATAGGCTACGTACCACAAAGAACGCATATTGAAATGAACTTCCCTGTTACTGTTGAGGAGATTGTTGCTATGGGAAGGTATGGAAAAAGAGGACTATTTCATTTTCCAACTAAAGAAGATAAAGAGAAAACACATGAGGCGCTCAAGCAAGTCGATATGTTACCGTTTGCTAGCCGTCGAATTAGCGATCTCTCTGGTGGACAACAACAGCGTGTCTTTATCGCGCGTGCTCTCGCTGCAGAACCAGAGGTGATTATTCTCGATGAACCTACAGTAGGCGTTGATGTGAAGTCACAGCAGCAGTTTTATGGATTACTTAAAAAATTAAATAAAGAACTCTCGCTTACACTAGTCCTAGCCACTCATGATATTAACATCATTATCGAAGAATCTACTGAGCTCACCTGTGTCGATCGAACGCTTGTCTACTATGGAGATCCTAAGGAGTTTAAAAAAAGCAAACATGTCGCTGATCGATATGGAGACCGAAGTTTTGATACCTATCACGATCTATTTCATGGACATTAAGGAAAAGTATGTTTGAATTGTTTCAGTATGGGTTTATGGTTAGAGGCTTTGAGGCCGGTGTAATTATAGCGATTATCGCGCCTCTTATTGGTATCTTTCTCGTTTTGAGACGATACTCACTTATCGCGGATACACTCTCTCATGTCTCTCTGGCAGGAGTCGCAATCGGCCTTCTTCTCAAGATTAACCCTCTTATTACAGCAATTATTGCTGCTGTTTTATCTTCGATTGCTATCGAGCGTCTTCGCATGAGCAAAAGAGTCTATGGTGAATCTGCACTTTCCATCTTTCTCTCTGGGAGCCTAGCCGTAGCAATAGTTCTGATCAGCCTCTCTCATGGATTTAGTGTCGATTTATTCAGCTATCTGTTCGGCAGTCTCACGACAGTGAAACAAACCGATGTCTTTCTGATTGCAATTCTAGGAATTCTCGTCACTATTACAGTGATCGCTCTTTATAAAGAACTCCTCTTTGTTACCGTAGACGAAGAAGCAGCGCAGGTAAGCGGTATTCCTACTCGATTCATTAATGTCATTCTAATTATTCTTTCCGCTTTCACTGTCGCTCTTTCTATTCCTATCGTCGGGGTCCTGCTCATTGCTGCTTTGATAGTGATTCCTGTGGTAACTGCACTTCAGGTAAAAACAAGTTTTAAGAAAACTATTCTGATTGCTGAGGGAGTATCTCTCTTCTCAGTAATAGCAGGTATTGTTTCTTCCTTTTATCTGAATCTTTCTCCTGGGGGAACGATCGTACTTATCGCAATAGCCATATTCATCGCAGCGCTCATATTCAGTAAAAAATGACTCCTGAGAGATAATCATCCCAGAGCTTCAGTTATCTACTTCTTTTGAAATCCAGTAATGTACCCATCTATCTAGAATAATTACAGAATTATAGGGTGGAGGAGTAATTCGTTTTCCATTGAGGTTATCCTTCGTTATGCTTCCTTTGTCTCAACAGGCTTGGGTTTTTGTGGTTCTTGCTTCTTTTTGTGCCACCTTTCAATCCACCAGGGAATCGTAAGCATCGGGCCACAAAGCGTACCTATGAAAGAAAAAACTTTTGCTTGGGCACTTGTGAGACCAAAGATATTCTTCACCGTTATACCGAAAATCTTTGTATCAATTGAGTCAGAAACAGAAAGTTCGAAGGTGCCTGTCCGTCGAGGAGTCAAAATCCAGGAGAGTGATCCTTTCTGGTTCGGCTGAAGGCTAATTTTCTGCTCTTCTTTCGGAGGGTTGGTGTCAAAACTTGGTGCACGAAGGGCGATATATGACTCACACGTCTCTTTCTCTTTATTTCTCACTGCGATAAGAATTGCTTGTGTTTTATTTTCCGCCATAACTCGATCAGGAGGAGATACTTCCCAGGAACAAAGTGGGGGACCTTGTACAACGCCATTCGCATGTTTTTGTGAATCTACTGCGAGCGCTTTTTTTTCATCTTCCAGCAGTCGATTATGAAGAAGCACTGCCGAAAGAAATAAGACAATCCCGAGAAAACCGATAAGTAATTTTGCCATATCCTAACTCAGCCGTATTATAGCACTTTCTTATGCTAAGCTCTCATGCTTTACAAAAAGAAAGGAGAGTGGTATAGAATAGGCACATGAATCTAGCCTATCAATTACGACCACAAACACTCGATGATTACGTAGGACAAGAAGATCTTGTGGGAGAAGGAAAACTGATCCGCCGAATGATCGAGTCGGACACGCTCTTCTCCATTATTCTCTGGGGGCCTCCCGGAAGCGGCAAAACGACCTTAGCTTCAATTATCGCTCACGAAGCAGACGCAGAGTTCCATGTTCTCTCAGCAGTATCGACCGGCAAAGAGGACCTACAAAAGATCGTCAAAGCTGCCAAGGAGCAAACACTTTTTAAGAAGAAAACAATTCTTTTCATCGATGAGATTCATAGGTGGAATAAGGCGCAGCAAGATGTCTTACTTCCCTATGTAGAGACAGGGCTTATCACACTGATCGGCGCCACCACAGAAAACCCATCATTTGAGATAAATAGCGCCCTGCTATCACGCTGTAAAGTCTTTGTATTAAAAAGTCTGACCGAGGAAAACTTGCAGATGATTATCCGTCGGGCTCTGACCGATAAGAAAAAAGGCATGGGGGAGTACGGAAAAAGAATAGATAAAAAGGTTTCCGATCTCCTCATCCGTCTCTCAGGAGGCGATGCGCGGATCCTTTTAAATGCCATTGAGATGGCTGTTACCAATTACCCAGAGAAAAAAATCTCAGAGCAGACCATCAAGGATATCTTCCAAACCCGCTCAGCAGGACTCTATGATAAAAAAGCTGATGAACACTATAACATCATCTCGGCATTCATTAAATCGATGCGCGGATCTGACCCTGATGCTGCACTCTACTATCTCGCACGAATGCTGGAAAATGGTGAAGACCCTAAGTTCATAGCTCGCCGGATGATTATTTTCGCCTCAGAAGATATCGGCCTTGCAGATCGGGGAGCGCTTATTCAAGCCAACGCAGGATTTGAGGCAGTCGATAAAATCGGCATGCCTGAGTCTCAGCTCATTCTCGCCCATATCTGTCTGTATCTGTCGACAGCGAAGAAGTCACGGGCTGCAACCAATGCCTTAGGACGAGCAAAAGCTGCCGTCTATGAGTTCCCGAATGAACCGGTGCCACTTCATCTTCGAAATGCACCGACAAAGCTGATGAAACATTTAGGCTATGCGAAAGATTACGAGTGGACTGAAGAACATGTGGGACCTAAAGACGGTAAAGAATTTCTACCGGACCGATTAAAGGGAAAAAAGTTCTTCGAACAATAATAGCCTAAACCATTTGCACATTCTCTATAATACGTATATGAATAACTATTCTTGCGACTACTTAGTCATTTCGTGCATCGATTTTCGCATTCACGAGCTGGTTCATACCTGGCTTAGAGAAAAATTCCCCCAGAAACGGTATGACTATGCAGCTTTTGCTGGGGGAGTAAACGACCTTGCCCTAGCAACTGAGCAAATTGAGATATCCAAACGCCTCCATAGCATTCAGCGACTAATCCTTATCGAACATGAGGACTGTGGAGCATACGGCAAAGAAGGAACAAGAGAAGAACAAATACAAGACCTCAAAGACGCAAGAGCTGCAGCTTCTAAGCTCTATCCTGATCTTTCAATTGAACTTTTATATCTTTCAGTGAGCGGTATCTTCCAAGAAGTATTGTAACGAGTTACTTCGTTGCTTTGAGAGAAAAAAGAAGTGGAATCTGCGTTTTTTTGTCTTTTAAGACGTACTGGCCTTTTTTGTTTTTCTTCATAAGCCCCGGGAACTGTTCATACATGGTGAATGGAAATTCGTGGACAAATTCGATCTGTAAGCCTGCTCTGACTAGGGCATTTATAACATCGCTTATGGTATAACTCCACTGATGTGTTACTCCTTTTACATCCGCATTCCAATCAGTATATGTTCCGCTTGAATCATCTTCATACGGCCCTTTATCAAAATAGTCATACTGGAACTTAAAATCAAAGCTTAAGATATTGGTAAACGGGTGAAGCTCAACGATATAGAAAACGCCACCTTTCTTTAAGAAAGAAGCGACAATCTCTGCCCATTTTTCGATATCTGATAACCAAAGCAAGACACCATAAGACAAAAACACGATATCAAATGTTTTATGGAGCACTTTCGGTAATTCATAGATATCCGAACAGATAAACGTAGCCGGAATATGAAGATCCTTACTGAGTTTTTTTCCCAATGTCATCGCATCTTCTGAGAAATCAACGCCTGTTACAATAGCACCTTTCCGTGCCCAAGAAAGCGTGTCCATACCGAAATGACACATAAGGTGCAGCATGGTTTTTCCTTTTACATTATTAAGCTCTGCTAGTTCTATGGATTGTAAACTTGTTTTTCCTTTTTGAAAGCCTTTTAAATCGTAGAGTTGGGAAGTTTTATGAATTGGAGTTACGTCGTTCCACCACTTCTTATTATCAACTACATACTTCTTCATCCCATAAAAGTATCAGCGAGGATTGCTCTCTTTGTCAACTACTAAAGATGCATTTGGCTTGCAACAAGAGGACGAGAAAGGTATAGCTAGTGTAAAACTCTCGTAGCATGTTGGATACTTTGTAAATATCTTTTATCTGCAATATCATGTTCTGTTGCTCTTACACGAACTAACGATTTTCGGGGAGAAGCTATGTGCCGATATGCTTTCATGACACGACTAATGAGTGGCTTTGCTTCTTTCGTTCCATAAAGAAGAAGCGTTTGCTTCGCCTTTATTTGCTTTGCTAAAGTCGAACAGCGCAGCTGGGAAAGATCATCAAAGCGCCTGGTAGTTATTGAGGACATTGAGCTGGCTCGTGCTTTCACCAAATCTTCTCTAAAGTAGGGCGAAAGGGAACAGAGAATGAGTCCTGAACTATGGACTTTTGTCGAAGCGAGAAAGGCTATGATAGCGCCGAAAGAAAAGCCGAGAATATACTTCTTCTTGGCTTTATCTCGACTAAATAGCTTCAAAAAGGTAACTGTATTCTCTGACAACGTTGTCTTCTTCCACTGAATTCGAACGGGAATAGGATGATAACCTTCCTTCTTTAATACCTTTGTGAGTTCCTTATACGCTTTCTGCCTGGGGTGCTGTCTGAATCCGGGAATAATGTAGACAATTTTCTGGTGACTCATGTCGAGGATTATAGCAAATACAAATTACTTCCAGAAGGGAAAAACTCTTCTGAGCCTGTTTACAATTGTTTGAGGATGTAAGACTTTATATCTCTTTCCTGCAAGAGCTATTTGTTTATACTGATCATCAATCAAGGGTGGGAGTTCATTCAGAGCGAAAAACCCTGCATCGATCACTTCGTGGCTCTTTTTAAAAGTACCTTTCTCAAACGTACCGATATAACACATATCCAGTCTGGCGGTCTCTTCATCGTGTTGTGTTTTAATTATCTTTTCAATCCGAACAGTAAAGTGGGTTTCTTCATATATTTCTCTTTTTAACCCCTCTTTCGGATGTTCACCTGCTTGGAGATACCCACCCGGTAAGCTCCAAGGAACACGACGGTAGGAGTGCTTTACCAAAAGTACTTCCTGCTCAGCATTAAAGATTACCCCGGTTACTCCTATGAGAAATTGGTCATTTATCGTACGCAGAATCTTAATCTGGGAATTTTTTGCCAAATCTAAACGATGCCAAAGCCGTAATAACAATCGATACATCGTAATCATCATGACAGACAATGTTCACGAATGAAAGCACAGGTGTCTTGCGGCTACAAAAGAGCATACCCGCAGGAATATGCTTTCTTAGTGGAGTGATCAGCCGTTCTTTGCTATAATTTGAGGATCAAATCGCTATGCGGAGTCGTCTAATGGTAGGACAACGGACTTTGGATCCGTTTATTCTGGTTCGAATCCAGGCTCCGCAGCTACTTTTTAGCTTTAATTTTCCTCAAAGGAACGATTGTATTCGAACAAGTAATTCACCGTTGTTATAGGGCTCCAGGTTTCGCATCTGCTCAATCATAACTTTTTGCTATAATAAATTTATACGTATATGAAAAATCCACTTACTTATGTTGTCGTTGCCATAATTATAGCCTTCGGTGCTTTTCTCCTATTTAGTAATAACACCAAACAAACAGAAACGTCTCTCTTAGAAACAAACGTACAAAATAAAAAAACAGAGAATTTTACTGAAAAGAATTCTCAAGTTGATACGCAACAACCTAGCACTTCGGAGACGAAAGATTCTCGTTACCTCACTTATACACAAGCTGGATTTGAAGCAGCGAACGACAAAAAACGAGTATTTTTCTTTCATGCAAGCTGGTGTCCTACCTGTAAGGCAGCAAACCAAGAACTGACAGAAAATATCGATAAAATTCCTTCAAATGTCATAGTATTCAAAACTGATTAT
>Ga0080064_1001764_pt1 | contig 40959 bp, 39 predicted proteins | sample Subgrocontami54m_FD_69260 | JGI IMG/M metagenome (GOLD analysis project Ga0080064, IMG submission 69260) | Subsurface groundwater microbial communities from S. Glens Falls, New York, USA - GMW46 contaminated, 5.4 m (SPADES assembly) (version 2) ...
TTGAGGGGCGGGCTGCAGAGAACCAATCACAACGGCGGCCGACTTGGGAGAAGTTTTTTCTTGACAGCCCTTTCATAGAACCGCTCTCGGTTCTGACACGGAGCGGTTCTGTACCGACACACGCCAAAGCTCAAATCGCTCCTCAGCAAAACCCTTCAAAGGCATCTCAAACCGGGTCGCGACCAGCGACGCGTCGCAATCACCCAGCAACTCTCGCACGCCCGGGTCCGAATAGACCGAAGCAGAAATCACGACGTCGCCGCCCGTCGACTGCGCTTCCAGGCGCGCGGCGAGATTTACGGTCGAGCCAAAATAGTCGAGCCGATCATTCAACGTTACCGCGATGCAGGGGCCCGTGTGCAATCCCGCTTTCAGCGTCAGCGGCATCATGCCCGCGGGCGGCGAGGCGAGCGCTTGCTGAACATGCAGCATGGCGCGCACGGCCGCGGCCGGCTGTCGAAACACAGCCATCACGGCGTCGCCAATAGTCTTCACCAACGCTCCGCCTTCTGCGGCGATCGCTTGTTTCAAAACGTCGAAGTGATTCATGACGCGGCCGAAGGCAGTGGCGTCGCCAATCTCGCGATACATTCGCGTCGAGTCTTTCAAGTCCGTGAACAGCACCGTCAAGGTGCCGACGGAAATCTGTTCGCCCGGTCGCAGCGCTTCGCTGGCAAACAGATCGCGAAACACCTGGAGCGCCGTCACTTCGGCGGCCGTGGCCGCATCGTCGCTCCACACTGTGCGTTCCAGGATGAACAACTGCTCTTCGTCGGTCTGATTTTCGAATTCGACTTGCGCTCGATTCGCGATCACTGACTCTTCAGTCGGCCAGCCCGCGGCGGTCGCTTGCAGCCTGACTTCGCGCGCGCCATTTTCCGCGGCCCGAAGATTCTGCCCGCCCGGCAGACCCAACGTGCGCAAACGATAGCGGCCATCTTCCAGCGCCAGCTCGATCGCGCGAGTGCTGCGTGGCGCGAGCAGTTGTTGCGCGACGATGTGCGGCGTCACTTGCGGTCCCCCGACGCAAAAGCTCTCGCCGTGCACTTCGCGGATCGATGGATTCAAACTAAACGTAAGTTCGACTGACTGTTCAAAGTTAACCGTGAAATCAATATTGCAAGCTGGACAATGCACCTGCGATGCGATCTCTTGCAGCGAGTCCGTGGCCGGGCCGCCGCGGCACATCGGGCAAATCAAATTCCATTGCAGGTCCAGCATCCCCGCGCGCGTCGCGGCCAGACAAGCCTCCAGCACTGCGCGACGCGGTTGTTTCCACTGTGTTGCCAATTCGTACGGCCGTATGCGCGCGAGCGAGAGATCGTCGGCACACTCGACATGATCGACCAACAACGCGACCAGCTCGGTTTCGATCCCTTCAGCGGAGAGTTTCTCGCTGAGCGCAAGCAAGCGCGCGCGACCGCCCGGAACAAATTCAACTTCCGGAGATTCGCTCGCAACCGTGCGCCCATGCTGTGCCAACTCGTCGTATTCACGAAACGTCTTCGCAAAGTTTCGCGCGCTGATGATGCCAATCTGAAGTGGAACAATAATCCAGCCCAGAATGTTGCGCGGCTTTGCCCACACCTGATAGACGAGTCTGGTTCCCGTCGATTTGCGTCCTTCCGGTAAAGACGTGTCGCGCGGAATCAGTTCGGCCAGGACGCGTAACTCAGCGATCGGGCCTTTGGTGTAGCGGCGCACGACGCCAAACCTTTGCGGCCGGGTCCACTCGAACGGCTGCTCTTCCCATTCGACCGCCATCCCAAGAAAGAAAAGCCGCAAATGGCGGCGCGCATTTCCCGACCGCGTTCCCTTCGCGGACACCGCTTCGACTTCCGGAACGCCGGTATCGCGATTGAAGCGATTCGTGTCGGCGACCAGCGGCCAGAACTGTTCCGGCGACGATTCGAGATCGAATTCCCAGCGATAATGAAATTCGCGCAGGGGCATGGCACAAAAGAATAAAGGTAAAAGTACAAAGGTAAAAGGAAGGCGAAACACATCCTCACTTTTGCCTTTTTACTTTTACCTTTTGCCTTCGCTACACTTCTTTATACTCAGAATCGACGTCTTCGTCTGAGAAAGCGACACGATAATTCTTTGATTGCACCTGCTTGGTGATCAAAAGGTCGTCCTTGGTCTTGAGCAAATCCGCACGGTTGTAAACCGAAAGTTCGAAGTTATAGCCGTGCGTGATCGCGTCTTTCGGACAGGCCTCGACGCAGTACCCGCAGAAAATGCAGCGCCCGTAATCGATGTTGTAAACCTTGGCGTAGCGCTCATCGACGCCCACGCGATCCGCTGCGGGCCGAGGGTCGTCGACGGCTTCGATGTAAATGCATTCAGATGGACAGGCCGCGGCGCACAGAAAGCAGGCGACGCATTTTTCTTTGCCACTCTCGTCAACGTGCAAAAGGTGCTGGCCCCGGTAGCGCGGCTGCACGGTAACGGGCTCCTCCGGATACTGCACGGTCCACTTCCGCTTTGGGATGTACGAGAGAGTGACGCCCATGCCAGAAATGATGGCGCGCGTCGATTCGATGACTTCGGTGATTATGGACAATTGGACCTCTTGTTCAAATCATTTTACACGATTCGATACTGACTCACAGCCTCAGCGCGACAAACGCAATCAACCACGCGACGCCAAGCAGAATAAGAATTGCCAGGGGCGGCCACGAGCCAGGGTGTCTTGCGCGACCTCGGGGTCGTTGTCGTGGCGGCAACGGCTTGTTGGATCTCCGCGAGTTGATCTTGGGACGGATTCCAGGTCGCGTTGCCTCCGAGCCCGCTGTCACTTTGCGTCGCCGGCGCATCGGATGCGCCTGCCAAAGCGCTCCCGTCGTCAGGACAAACGGTCAGCGTGTCGTCATCGAAAGCGCGCCTGCATGTCGGGCAACGTTTCATGATCCGAAATGATCGGTGGTTAGCGATTCGCCGCGCCGAGGCCGATCAATACCAGGTAGAAGATCAAGATGGCGCCGTGGATCACCAACCCCAGACCGCCGGTAATGATTCCGGTCCACGCCTGACTCTGTCCACCCGCGCGGGACGGATCTTTCTTTCCTTGAGACAGAGCCACAAGTCCGAGGATGATCGCGACGATTGCCGGAACCGGGCCAAAGCATAACAAGCTGGCGATTCCCACAATCATTGAGGCGAGAGCTAAACCGTTACTCTGCGGCCGCGCGTATGACGGCGGCGGTGGCGGTTGCCACTCCGGTTGAATCGGCTGTTCACCGAACTTCGGCACCGGCGCTCCGTATTCGGCCACCGGTAAATTCAAATAAGGTTGTTCGGGTTTGAGCACTACGGGTGGCGGCGCCATCATTGTCGGCGGTGGATTGCTCGACAGGCCAGCGTCTTCGATCAGAGAGGTCCCGTCCCTGGTGCAGAAACTCAGCCACTCTTCATCAAAGGTCTGATTGCAACTGGGGCAGCGCTTCATCTGAATAAGAAAAATCTTCCGAACTTCGAATCTTGCCCTTAGTCGCGCCGCGCTACTTCAGGTTCGCCGTAAAGATCGCGACCCCGTAAATCAAAACGATTACGATACAAAACGCCAGGTACGCAGCTCCTGTAATAACGCCCGTTAAGGCCAGCGGTTTTCCGGTGTTATTCTCTGGATCATTCTTGATCTGCACCAGCGAGACACTTCCGAAAATTATGGCGGCCAGACTCATTGGTATGCCGCCCACGTAACAAAGACATGTTCCAGGAAAACTGAGAATTCCCAGGATAAGCGAAGCAATCGCGAAACCCTGTTTTTTGCTCTTAACGTACGGGGGCGGCGGTGGCGGTTGCCACCCGCCCTGCATCGGTTGTGGGGTCGGCTGCCATGACTGCTGCATCGGAGCGGGCGGGCTGTACGGCGCGGGTGGTTGCCTCGAGACGCCGCCGGTTTGCAGATTGATCGTCGGCTGCTCGCTCGGACTCACGCTCGGCGGCATCGGTGGCGACATCATCGTGGGCGGTGGCTCTGCCGGCAGCGCCGACGTATCGGCGAGCGAAGTTCCATCGTTCGTGCAGAAACTCAGCCAATCTTCGTCAAAAACCTGATTGCATTTTGGGCAGCGCTTCATTTTGAAAAACCGTCCTTTGTCAGTGGTCAGTAGTTAGTTGGAATTTCACTCCAGCCGCCATGTTGCCACTGACAACGGACGACTGACCACTGACAGTTTCTAAACAATTTCCAGCCGGTTAAAGAAATACGCAATCTCGATCGCCGCGTTCTCGTCCGAATCCGAGCCGTGCGTGGCGTTCTCGCCGACTGACGCGCCGAACTGCTTGCGGATCGTGCCGGCGTCGGCTTTGGCCGGATCGGTTGCGCCCATCAAGTCGCGCCACGCTTTCACCGCACCATCGTTCTCCAAAACCATCACGATGCAAGGCGCGCTGGACATAAATTCAGTCAAGCCTTCAAAGAATGGTTTGCCGCGATGCACTTCGTAAAAGCCTTCCGCCTGCGCGCGCGTTTGTTGAATCATTTTTAGCGCGCGAATACGAAAGCCACCGCTGATGATGCGATCGACTATTTTCCCTGTGTTGCCCGCGCGCACCGCGTCGGGTTTGATGATTGCGAATGTAAGATTACCTGCTTGCTCCGTCATCTATTCTCCTGCGGGTTCGAATTATCCATCAAGCCGCTCAGTTTTTCACCGCTGAGATACAACACGGATGCGGTATTCTGGCCGTAACCGCCGACATCAAATAACACATCGCAGAGTCACCTGGGTTATAAGCTCCCGGTCTAATCCAGGTGAAGCCCTTGCAGTTTTGGTTGCCGGCACAGTCAGCCTGGCATTGTCCGAAACTCGGTCTCGGATAATACGTGATTCGCGAGCCATTAAAGCTGATGTTGTTCATCACCGCAAACATTGCCTTCGGACGCGCCGGTGTGGGAACCGGAGTCGGCTTTGGGGGTTTGTATTCTTTCGTCGAGCGGTCCGGCGTGGCGCGCGGTGTCTCGTTCGGCCTTGGTGACTCTTCAATTTCGGGGGTGGCAGACGGCGAGGTGTCCGCCTTTGCAGTCGGCGAAGGCTGCGGCACTGGATACTTGCCGGCGACCTCGTCTGAGCGGCCGCGCGTCACGAGCCACGCGATGAGAACACCCGAAGCGCCGAAAACCAGAACGATCGCAAACACCCAGGGCAAGACGCTTCTTCGCGATTCGCTCCGCGTGTGGTCGGTGCGGACCTGCGGAGGCATCCCTGAAAACGGTTCTGGTCGAGCCGTAATGGTTGACTGCCCGGTTGGTGGAGTTGGGCGCGGGCTGGCGACAGTTGGGCCAGGAGTTGGCAGAGTCAACGTGGCATTGGCATCGACTCCTTTTCGCTCCAGTCGCGCTCCATCGTCGAGACAAAACACCAACGACTCGTCTTCGTAAGCTCTACGACAAGAGGGACAGGTCTTCATTGAGGTTTCGGAATTCTAATTGAATCCAGCGTTGGTGATTATTCGCAAGCTCACGAAAGCGCTGCTTTCATCGCCGATCCAATGTCCGCCGGCGACTTCACGACATGAATGCCGGCGTCTGACAACGCCGCCATTTTCTCGGCGGCAGTTCCCTTTCCGCCGGCGATGATCGCTCCCGCGTGGCCCATGCGCCGTCCCGGCGGCGCCGTCTGTCCGGCGATGAACGCGACGATCGGTTTAGTAACGGTCTCTTTCGCAAACGCCGCCGCTTCTTCTTCGGCGGTGCCGCCGATCTCCCCAATCATCACTATGCCGTCCGTCTCGTCATCATCTTGAAACAGTCGCAAAGCATCAACGTGAGTCGTGCCGACAATCGGATCGCCGCCGATCCCGATCGCCGACGATTGTCCAAGTCCCAATGAAGTTAGCTGGCCGACCGCTTCGTACGTGAGCGTTCCTGAACGCGAGACGACACCGACCCGACCTTCGCGATGAATGTGACCCGGCATGATTCCAATCTTGCACCGGCCGGGCGAAATAATTCCCGGACAGTTCGGGCCAATCAAGCGCGTCGATTTCTCGCTGAGATATTCCTTGACCTTAACCATGTCGAGCGTGGGAATTCCTTCCGTGATACAGACGACCACGGGAATGCCCGCGTCCGCCGCTTCCATGATCGCGTCGGCAGCAAACGCCGGCGGCACGTAAATCACCGACGCATTCGCACCCGCTTCCTTCACTGCATCGGCGACGGTGTTGAAAACGGGAATGCCTTCGTGCGTCGTGCCGCCTTTGCCCGGAGTCACGCCGCCGACGACGTTCGTTCCATACTCAACCATCTGCTTGGTGTGAAACGTGCCTTCTTTGCCGGTGATGCCCTGCACGACCAGGCGCGTAGATTTATCGACTAATACGCTCATTGGAATCAGTGGTCGGTGATCAGCGATCGATAGTTGAAGACAGCGAGCGCGCAGTATAGCAACTCGATCAAGAAACGTACAAAGAGAGTCGATCTATTTGGTAACGTCTTAATCTGAGCGATGAGGTCAGTACCGGGAGCGGTAGCGACCGGGTTGAGGAATCGACTTGATACATGAGGCTCAGGCTTACTCTACGACCCCGTCGCTACCGCTCCCGGTACTGACTCCGAGTCGGCAAGCCCGGTCAACTCCGACATTCGGCCCGATGCTGCAGGTGGCGACTCACGCCAGCTCAAACTTCTCCCCGTACTGCGGCACTTCGATCGCCCAACCAAATCGATCGCGAATGTGGCCGGCCATCGCCTGCGCGGCGTCGGGCTCGCCGTGCGTGACGAACACTCGCTTCGGCGCGGACGGCATTCCCTCCAGCCAGCGAATCACTTCTTTCCAATCCGCGTGCGCCGAGAAGCCGCCAATCTTCTCGACATGACAACGCACGTCGATCCATTGGCCAAAGACCTTCACTTTCTTTTCGCCATCCGACACGCGGCGGCCGAGCGTGCCCGCCGCCTGATAACCGACAAACACCACCGTCGCATTCTCGTCGGGCAAAAGCCGCAGCGCATGATGCAACACGCGGCCGCCGTTCATCATTCCCGAGGCGGCAATGATCACGCGCGCGCCTTTGGCATCGTTCAGACGCTTGGAATCCTCTCTGGTGGTGCAGGCCATCATCGAATGCGTCGCCAGCGGCGTCGGCGTGTGCTTCAGCGCGTCCGCGTATTCTTCGTCCTGTTCCTCAGTTCGCGCCGCATACGCCTTTGTCGCCGCGGAGGCCATCGGAGAATCCAAACAAACCGGCAGCACCGGGATTCGCTTTTCGTCTTCCAATTCGCGAATGAAATAAAGGATTTCCTGCGCGCGTCCGACGGCGAACGCCGGAATCAGCACGGCGCTGTTGTGCTCGGCGGCGTTTTTGATGATTCGCTCAAGCGCGTCTTTCGGTTCTTCGACGTCGTGCAGACGATTGCCGTAGGTTGATTCAATCAAGAGATAGTCGCACGCGGGCGGCGCGACGGGATCGCGTATGATCGGCTGATCGTACTTTCCGAGGTCGCCGGAAAACAGCACGCTGCGTTTTTGCGCTTCGTCACCATCAAGATGCACGAGCACGTGACTCGACCCGAGGATGTGACCGGCGATGCGAAACTCGGCGCGAATCCCTTTTACAACTTGAAAGTCTTGCCCGGTATTCTGGACGACTTGCAAGAGCTTCAAAGTCTCTCTCGCATCTTGTTCGGTGTAGAGCGGTAACGCGGGCAAGTGCTTTGTGACCTTGTGCCGATTGCGAAAGTCGGCTTCTTCTTCCTGCAGGCGGGCCGCATCGGGCAAAAGAATCTTCAGCAAATCAGCCGTGCCGCGCGAACAATAAATCGGCCCGCGAAAACCGTGACTGACGAAGCGCGGCAGATAGCCGGTGTGATCGATGTGCGCGTGCGTGATGATGACGGCATCCACCGAAGCCGCGTTGAATGGCGGCTCCTGCCAGTTGCGATCTCTCAATTCGTGACCGCCCTGAAATAAACCACAGTCGATCAAGACCTTCGCGTGATCCGTCTCAATCAGATATTTCGAGCCGGTCACGGTGCCGGCTGCACCCCAGAATGAAATTGTCGACATGCTCTTCTCCTTCCTCTCGACTACTGGCACATTTGCCAGGCTCTGATCGCTTGAATTGGATGAACCAGCATGATGATATTCAAGATCAACCCATCTCTGATCCAAAACAGCAAGACGATTTCAGTCACGATAAATAGAATCACGGAACGCCGCCAGTCAAACGCCCGCGCGATCAAAAAACCCAGCGCGCAACACAAGATATCACCGAGTGAGTTAACCACCGTATCGCCGGTATAGCCCAGCGCCGCCGTGGCCGCCCGATAGCGCTCGATGATCAAGTTCGTGTTCTCGAGCAATTCCCACAGGGCTGCGAACGCTATCGCCAGACACAGTCGCCACAGCGGACGCACGCGCGGGAGCAGTAACTTCAGCAGGATGAAATAGACCAGGCCGTGCAGCACGTGGGTAAAACTGTACGGATCAAGGAACTGTTGAGAGTTCTCAGAACTGCAAATGTTCCCTGACCAAAACCGAGGCCCACAGGTGCAAAGCCAGAGACGGCCCTGATGATGAAGTTGAAAGGCTGTTGCTGAGAGGATCGAAACGATCGCCAGCGAAGGCCAGGTCTTGTTTCCCAAAGGAACGGAGTCATTAGGCATGAACAGCAAGTGAACTCGGGGTCACCAGGTTTTCTATAACACTCCGCTTCGCTTATTATCAACAGCGATTGGAGTGGGTCCGTTCAGAGTTCAAGCTTTAGCTTGTCTTCGAACTCAGCAACCTAAAGGTTGAACTCTGAACGCAAACTGGCCCACGATCACACCGATTCATCGATTCGCTCTGCGGGAGAAACTTTGATGTCCCAGATTCGTCGTCGTCAGAAACCGCGCGTTGCGCTGCTGACTTGTTTGATTTTCGGTATGTTGTCGCTGGCGGCAAACAGCATCCAATCGCTCACGGTTCGCGCTCACACCGCGCCGCGAAATGATTCGATGGCTGGCCAGCCGCTCTCAACGACCGCACAGTTTGACGATCCTTACTCTGACTTTCGCAACGCGCGCTATTCGAACGCGGGCCTGCTGAACGAACGCGACGAGATCAAACTCGGCACGCAACTCCATCGCGAAGTAACGAAGAAGTTCAACCTGACTGACGCGGGCCTTGATCGGACGGAACGCATCGGCCAGCGTTGCGCGAAAGCTAGTCTGCGGCCAGGCCTGCTCTACAAGTTCCACGTCATCCGGAGTCGTGAGATTAACGGGTTTTCACTTCCGGGCGGTCACATTTACGTAACGACGGCGCTGCTGAAACTGGCGAATGAAAACGAACTGGCTTCGGTGCTCGCGCACGAAGTCGGCCACATCGTCGCGCGGCACAGTTTGAAAACTTTGAAAGCTTCGCAGGAATACGACGACATCGCCAAACAACTCGGCGAACTCACCGGAGTCGCCGGCGAAGTGGCGCGCGATCTTGGTGTGGCCCTCGGGCAAATGATCGGCGCAGGGTTTCTCACCGTTCACTCTCGCGAAGAAGAACGCGAGGCTGACTTTCTCGGCGTGCGCACGATGCCGCGCGCGGGATTCGATCCGCAGGGCATGATCACGATGTTTCAGAAGTTGCAGCGCATCGAAGAGCAAGACTCAAGGCTCCTTGGCACGCTGTTCTCCGATCATCCAGATGCTGAGGAACGAATCGGTAATACAAGGTATGAAATCGCGCGGATGAGAAGACGCTAGGCAGTTCATTTTTCTAATAGGGACCAAGCGGGGGCAAGCCCACCTTCCCGACCCTGAGATTTTGATGGTCGAGCCCGATCACCCCGTTGAAGGCCATTCGATCAAGCCAATGTCGCTCTACCAGGAAAATCTCTCAGGTTAGGAAGGTGGGCTTGCCCCCGCTCGAGCGCCGAAGAAAACAACCAGCGCCGGAATCAGCAGCGCCAGATTTCGCAGCGCTGTCTTCACGCCCAACTGGCTCGCAATGATGCCGCCGAAGCAGCCACACTCCAGCGGCTCCCCGTGCAAAACGTAAACGTAGTAAAGCGCGAACGCGCTGAACCCGACTAACAGCAGCGCCGCGAGGATCGCGCCGAACCTCACTGTTCGCGGAATCAGCAACAGAAGCGCCGCGATGATCTCGGCAACGATCACCGCGATCGTCGCCGGCCATTGCCATCGCTCATAATTGATCTTAGCCGAACTGAGCAGCGATGCGACGTTGGTGACGAAGGTGTTGAGGATCGCCAGCTTGGCGCCGGCACTGAAAAGAAAAAGCGCCGCCAGTCCGAAGCGGAAGATGCGAACTATCCACCGGGTAACCACGCGCGGATTCATTCAGGGTTTAGGCGACCTGTTTGATTTCTTGCCCAATTTCGTAAAGGAACTCAGGTGCAAAGTCGGCGCCGTTAGGCCATTCGATCGTTCCAGTCTCAGGATTGACAAAGACTCGTTTGAAGAATTGAGGATCTTTCAATGGCTCGAAGACTTCGCCGTGGAGTTCGCCGCTCAAGTCTACTCGCTTCGCAACGCCGTCGCTGAATTCCAGCCTTAACTCGAATGCGCTCACATCGCGGATTTTTGTCACATGCAAAAACATACTGTCACCTAGCTTAGTGGTGGAACCTGCTGCAATGGCCTTCGCGTTCGCGCTCGATTCCAGTTGTTCATAAGTTCCTGCTGATACTTTTCCGACCATTCCAACACCATGCGCAACGCCCGCCGAGACATCCTGCCCTGCACCAGACCAGTTTCAATTTCTACCGTCACTTCCTCCTCCTGGTACCGAGCATGAAAGTGTGGGGGAAGATGATCATTGTAATTCATGAAGATGATAATTCCGAAGAAGCGGCTAATGGTCGGCATATTATTACGGGCTTCAGTAAGCTAACGCCACAACCTTCTCGGCCGCGTCTTTCATTCCGCTCGCCACGGTGAAGTTCAATCCCGACTCGCGAATCACGCGCTGGCCTTCTTCGACGTTAGTTCCTTCCAAACGAACGACGACCGGAACCTTGATGCCGAGGTTGGTCGCCGCGCCGACCACGCCGCGCGCGACCATGTCGCAGCGCACGATGCCGCCAAAAATATTGACGAGCACCGCCCGGACGTTTGGATCGGCAAGCAGAATGCGGAATCCCGCTTCGACGCGTTCTTGTGAAGCGCCGCCGCCCACGTCGAGAAAGTTTGCCGGCTCGCCGCCCGCGAGTTTGATGATGTCCATCGTGGCCATCGCCAGGCCCGCGCCGTTGACCATGCAGGCGATGTTGCCGTCGAGCTTGATGTAGTTGAGATCGAACTTGGACGCTTCGATCTCCAAAGGCTCTTCTTCATTCAGGTCGCGCAGATCGAGAAACTCTTTGTGACGAAACATCGCGTTGTCATCGAAGTTAAGCTTCGCATCCAGCGCGATCAGCCGATTGTCTTTCGTCAGCAGGAACGGATTGATTTCCATCAGCGAAGCGTCCATCTGTTCGTACGCCGAGTAGAGCGACTGCATGAACTTCGCCGCTTGCGACACCAGCGCGCCGGGCAGCCCCAACGCAAATGCGAGCTTGCGAGCCTGGAACGGACGAAACCCAACGGCCGGATTGATCGTCTCTTTGAAAATCATTTCCGGAGTCTTCGCGGCGACCTCTTCAATGTCCATGCCGCCTGCTGCCGAAGCCATGAACGCCGGCCGTCCACTGGCTCGATCTAAAACGATGCCGAGATAAAACTCTTTATCGATCGGCAAGCCCTCTTCGACCAGGAGAACGCGGACTTCTCTTCCCTCGGGCCCTGTCTGATGCGTGACCAGTTTCATTCCCAGCATCGCTCGCGCAATCTCGCGCGCTTCGTCCGGCGACTTTGCTAACTTCACGCCGCCGCCTTTGCCGCGGCCGCCCGCATGAATCTGGGCCTTGACAACGACCAGCTCGCAGGCCAATTCCTTCGCGGCCTGATACGCCTCGTCCGGCGAATGCGCAACGATGCCGCGCGGCACCGGCACGCCAAACTTTTTCAGTAACTCTTTTGCCTGGTACTCGTGTATCTTCATTCGTAATTCCGGATTGAGATGACGTTTTCGAAACCTGATGAGTGTACTCAGAGGTCAAGCACGCCGCAAGCGAGCAGCCTTTAGCCGGGAATGCAAATCACAAAATCGATTGCAGCTTTACTGATCCTAACGATCGTTGGGCCGTTGGTTCGCTCTCAGGAAAGGACTGACAAGCCTCAGCTCGCCAGACAGGTGCGCACTGAATTTCTGCACGCCTGGAATGGCTACAAGAAATACGCCTGGGGCCATGACGATTTGAAACCGCTCAGCAAGGCGTATCACGATTGGTATGCACAATCGCTTCTGATGACGCCCGTCGATGCGCTCGACACGATGATCCTGATGGGTTTGAAAGACGAAGCGAAGCACACGCGCGAATACATCGACAAGAACCTTTCGTTCGACAAAGACATCGAGGTGCAGAACTTCGAGATCACAATTCGTTTGCTGGGCGGCCTGCTTTCAAACTATCAACTCACCGGCGACCAGCGGCTTCTGGTGCTGGCGGAAGATTTGGGGAATCGTCTGCTGCCCGTGTTCGATTCTCCGACCGGCTTGCCTTACCGCTACGTCAATCTCAAGACCGGCAAAGTGCGCGGCAATGTCACCAATCCGGCGGAAGCGGGGACTCTGCTGATTGAGTTTGGCACGCTTAGCAAACTTACTCACAAGCCCATCTTCTACGACAAAGCCAAACGCGCACTGGTGGAAATCTACAAACGTCGTTCGCCCATTGGTCTGGTGGGCACGTGGATCAATGTCGAGACGGGCGCATGGACCGACACCGACAGCCACATCAGCGGCGCAATCGATAGTTATTACGAATATCTTCTGAAGTGCTGGCTGCTATTCGGCGATGAAGATTGTCATCGCATGTGGCTCGATAGCATTGCCGCAATAAACAAATATCTGGCGCAGCCGATGCTGCACGATTTGCTCTACGCGAGTGGAAACATCGGAACCCAGGTTAAGGAACCCGAACTCTGGTACGGCCACGCCGATATGAACACCGGCAAGCGCACCGCGACGATTTACGGCGCGTTGGACGCTTTCTTTCCGGCGGTGCTGGCGCTGTCAGGCGACCTCGATCGCGCGCGGCGTTTGCAGGAATCGTCTTTCAAAATGTGGTCGTTGTATGGCATCGAGCCGGAAGAGTTGAATTACGACTCGATGCAAATCGTCTCGCCCGGTTATCCCTTGCGCCCGGAGATCGTCGAATCGGCTTATTATCTTTATCACTACACCAGAAACCCGAAGTACCTGCGCATGGGCCAGACGATGTTCGAAGATTTCGTAAAGTATTGCCGCACGGGCGAAGGTTACGCCGCGCTCAAGAGCGTCGTGACGAGAGACAAAGCCGATTCAATGCAGAGCTTTCTGTTCGCTGAGACATTCAAGTATTTCTATCTGCTCTTCGCTCCGCCGAAGACGCTCGACTTTGACAGCGTAATCTTCAATACGGAAGCACATCCGATTCGCAGAAAGTGACCCGATGGTTTCAGGGAACGACAGTCGCGAAAAGCTCATCGTACTTCTCCAGTTGGCGTACTCAGGCGAGTTGGCCGCAGCCCATGCTTATCGCGGGCATTGGCATTCCGTCAGCAGCAAGCAGGAACGAGAATCGATCCGAAGCATTGAGGACGATGAATGGCGCCATCGTAAGCTCGTCGGCGAAATGCTTGCGGGCCTGGGCGCGGAACCCAGCAAACGCCGCGAGATCCGCGCCGCGATCATTGGCCGCGCTTTGGGCTTGCTGTGTCACATCACGGGCTGGCTGGCGCCGATGTATGGCGCGGGAAAGCTCGAGAGTCGCAACGTTAGAGAATACGAAACCGCCGCCCGCTATGCGCGGGACTGTGGTTGCGTTGACTTGATCGACTGCTTGCTGGAAATGGCTGAGGTCGAGTGGGATCACGAGTTTTACTTTCGATCTCGGGTCCTGAATCACGCCCTCGGTCGCCGGTTGCCATTGTGGCCGCAGCCGCCGCCGAGGGAGACGATTCGGATTTCATGCACAGCAAGTTCGCAAGCTCTTGTTTTTGAGCAACAATCTTCCTCGTCCCGCAGGGACGAAATGTTTATGGCTCGGCGCGAACAAGATATTTTGTAAGCTCTGTAGGAGCGGAATGGATTGTCGGTCGGCTGAAATATGTCGCTCCTACGGAGCTGGCCATCGGATTGGCTAGCGGTGCCATAAATATTTCGCTCCTGACGGAGCTGAAGGACATATACCCGACTTAACCTAACTGTCGCCGGCTCTGGTTGCGCCACAAACAAGAACCAGGTACTCATGAACTCAGTCAACATAAAACTGAAGGTCAGCGCAGGGGCTTTGCTGCTCAGTTTCGCGGCGCTGGCGCCTGAGGTTCTCGGGCAGCAGCCGCAGCGCTTGTCCAAGGACGCGCTGATTGTGGCGGCTCGGGAGATTATTGCGACCGCCCGTTACTGTGCGCTGATCACGCTGGATTCAAGGGGCCGCGCCCATGCCAGAACCATGGATCCGTTTCCGCCTGATGACAATCTGGTCATATGGTTTGGCACGAATCCGAAGAGCCGCAAGGTTGCAGAGATTCGCCGCCACCATCGCGTCACGCTCTACTACTTTGATGGAGCAGGCGCGGCTTACGTGACGATCTCCGGTGTCGCACGCCTCGTTAACGATCCACAGGAGAAAGGCAGACACTGGAAAGATGAATGGAAGACTTTCTATCCGGACCGCGAGAAGGGCTATTTGCTAATCGCAGTTACTCCAGAAACGCTTGAGGTAGTCAGCGAAAAGAATGGCATTGTTGGCGACGCGGTCAGGTGGACACCACCAGCTGTTCGATTGGGCGCGCAACGACACCAGAGCGCTCGCCGAAGGTTGCGCAGGAGGCGAATATCCGCTCGCTAACACTCGCTGCCTACTTCATAAGCATTGACTCTTCGCTTGTTTTCCCGTAAAAAGCCACTGCTCGATTGCCCCTCAACAGTCTGGCCTTTAGCTCAGCAGTTCACATTCAGATCAGGAGAAGAAAAATGCCCCGACATAGAACTCTGGAAACGATCCCCGCTTTTAATCGACCTTTTACTTTCGCGCTGGTTGTGCTCGCACTCGGCTGCGCGCTACTTGTGGCCGGCTGTGGCAAAGGCGCCGGCGGCAGCGGCCTGCACGTCAAATCGCCGGCCACCGGCGAGAAGGATGTACCCGTCAAGTCGAGTTATGCCTATGCCGTAACCAAAACGTTCACGGACACCAGCAACAAGATAACGACAGCGTCGGCCTACCGAACGTATGCGGCGAACTACGATTTGGACGCCACGAATTTCTCAATGACGATGGACAAGCCGCTTACCTCAGACGATCAGGTACGCGTTGAGTTCAGCCTGGTCGGCGACCAGGGCACAGACGAGAAGGCGCCACCGAAAGCCGGCACCTATTCAGCCAAGGCCGACAAATTCATGAAGGTTGAAACCGTCGGCATCGTCTCGCGCAAGGGCGGCGCCGACAACAAGGTGTGGCTCGACCGAGGTTCTCTGGCGGGCGAGGTGAAGATCACTTCGGCTTCGGCCGACGAGATTTCAGGCGACATCGATGTAAACGCCGGCGACACATCGATCAAAGGCTCGTTCACGGCGAAGATCTTGAAGAGAAAATAGGGGCTCTGCGCGCGCGGTAGTAAAGAGCCCGGGTACGCGACTGGCGCCGAATCATGTAGAATCGTGGAGCTATGAATAGTGAGACGACTCGCGAACACGTACCGACGCCCGGCGAAGAGATCGCGAACAGCATCAGCCACGGCATCGGGCTGGCACTGGCGATCGCCGCCACGCCAATCCTGATTGGGGCGGCCGCGCGCGCAGGCAGTGTCTGGAACATGGTCGGCGCGAGCGTCTTTGCCAGTGGGATGCTCTCCCTATATTTCGCTTCCACGCTCTACCACTCACTCCGACACGATAAGGCCAAGCGGTTCTTCCGCGTTCTTGATCATGGAGCAATCTTTCTGCTCATCGCCGGCACTTACACACCTTTCACTTTGGGCGTGTTGCGCGGACCCTGGGGCTGGACCCTGCTGGGATTGATTTGGATCTTGGCGGCTGTCGGTCTAACGATGAAAGCTGTCACCGGCACGCGCTATCGTTGGCTTTCGATGATTTTGTATCTGTCGATGGGCTGGCTGGTTGTGATTGCGGCAAAGCCGGTCCTGCTGCATGTTCCTCTACCCGGCATTCTCTGGCTGCTGGCCGGAGGCGTCGCCTATACGGGAGGCGTAGCGTTCTACGGCGCGCATCGGCTGCGCTACCACCATTTTATCTGGCATCTGTTCGTCTTAGCCGGCACTACCTGTCACTTCTTTGCCGTGCTCTGGTATTCGGCCTAGGGTCCAAAGTTCTCAGGTCCGTTGGGTCTGGCAATCGACACACTCCCGGTGTTATTATCTGCGCGCGGTAAAGCATCATGTTCAATCCTCAAGATCTTCATTTTCGCCCGCTCGACAACCGCACCGATCTGTTCGCCGACTAGTTCTCCGTCTTAATCCGCGCTCCGTCTTTCGGACACCGCCGAGGTGTCGAAACCAAGGGTCGTCTTTTCAAAGGAGATAAGAAATGTCAGCGGTAATTACAGCGCGAAAACCTGAAATCAAAACCGAACTGCCCGGCCCGAAGGCCCGCGCCATCATCAAGGCAGACTCCGAGTTTGTTAACCCGGCGTACCCGCGCCCGGCTTTCAAGCTGGTCGCCGAGCGCGCGCAAGGCGTCTGGGTCGAAGACGTTGACGGCAACGTTTTCCTGGACTGCAACGCCGGTGTCGCGGTGTGCTCGACCGGACATTGTCATCCGGAAGTTGTGCGCGCCATTTCTGAACAGACCGAACAACTGATTCACATCTGCGGTACCGACTACTACTACCAGAGCATGCCCGATCTCGCGCGCAAGCTGGACGAGATCGTTCCCATCGATGGTCCGACGCGCACGCACTTTGGCAACAGCGGTACTGAAGCCGTCGAGACTGCTTTGAAGCTGGCCATGCATGCGACCGGCCGCGAGAAATTCATTTCGTTCTTTGGCAGTTTTCACGGTCGCACTTTGGGATCGCTTTCGCTCACGAATTCAAGAGTGGCGCAGCGCCGTGGCTTCAAGCGCCAACTGCTCGACGTGGTCCACGTGCCTTTCCCGAACGACTATCGCAATCCATTCAGCGCCGACGATTGCGGCGATGGTGGGCCAACCCAGGGCGCTTTGAACTGGATCGAAAAACGTCTCTTTCAATCTACTACCCCGCCCGAAGAAGTCGCCGCGATCATCGTCGAACCGGTGCAGGGCGAAGGCGGCTATGTGCCCTCGCCGAAAGGATTTCTTGAAGGCCTGCGCCGCATCTGCGACGAGCACGGCATCCTGCTGGTGTTTGACGAGGTGCAGAGCGGCATGGGTCGCACGGGCAAGATGTTCGCCTCCGATCACTACGGCGCGAAAGCCGACATCGTCTGTATCGCGAAAGGTATCGCGTCGGGATTGCCACTGTGTGCGTGCGTCGCCCGCGCCGATGTGATGGATTGGAAACCCGGCGCGCACGCCTCGACCTTCGGCGGAAATCCCGTGGCGATTGCCGCGGCGCTGAAAACGATCGAGTTACTCGAGCGCGAATTGGTGGCGAACGCCGCTGAGGTTGGCGCTTATCTCAAGCGCGGTTTGGAAAAGTTGATGGGCAAGCACGACTGTATCGGCGACGTGCGCGGCATGGGATTCATGCTCGGCGTCGAGTTCGTGAAGAATCGCGCGACTAAAGAGCCGGATGCCGAACTACGCGATCGCGTCGAAATGGCCAGCTTCAATCGCGGCCTGGTTTTGTTGGGCGCGGGACCAAATACGATTCGCTGGTCGCCACCGCTGATCCTGACTCGCGAGAATGTCGATGTGGCGCTCGAGATTTTTGATGAAGCGATCGGCGCGTCGGTCTGAAAGAGGCACGATGTGTCAGAAGCCCGACACCGGGGTCCCCAGACGGGCAGCCCGGCTGGGGTGGGGCGGTGAGGGAGGGCATGTTTATCGATCCTTGCCCTTGCTTACGCGCGGGCTTCTGACACCAGTTTTCGTAAGAGGAATCTAAATGTTCGAAGGAACTGTAGTCTCAATCAACATCGCGCCTGAAGCTGAGGCGCCGATGCAATCAGTCAACGAAGTGCGCGCCGTCCCGGGCCACGGTCTTGAGGGCGACCGCTATTTCGCTCGCAAAGGAACCTTCTGGAAGCCGGAGGCGAGCCGCGAACTCACCATGATCGAAGCCGAGGCGATCGAGGCATTCAGGCGCGAATTCGAGATTGATTTCGATCTCAGTGACAGCCGCCGCAACTTAGTCACGCGCGGCGTGCCGTTGAATCATCTTGTCGGTCGCGAGTTTTGGGTTGGCGAGGTAAAGGCGCGTGGTTTGAGATTATGCGAACCCTGTTCGCATCTGCAAAAGCTTTCGCACGAAAAAGTCCTGCCGGGCTTAGTGCATCGCGGCGGTTTGCGCGCACAGATTCTGAGTGAAGGAATGATTCGCGTCGGCGAAACTGTCAGGGAATCCGAATCATAGCCGGTAACGCACATGCTTTCGCAACTCTTCGTCCTCGACTTCGATGTTCTGCAGCCGCAGCATCACATCGGCATTCAGGTCCCAACCCGCGCGTTCACCTGCTTGCAGCTTCACAGTGCCTGCCGCCGCGATCATCGCGGCATTGTCGGTGGAAAGATGCGGCGAAGGGAAATAAACCGGCAACCCTAACTTTGTGGCAGCCAGGCGTGATGCTTCGCGCAACGCGCCGTTGCATGCGACTCCGCCCGCAACAATTAGGGTCTTTGGATAATAATCTTGCGCGACCCGTTCCATCGTCGTGACCAGCGATCGCACGACGGTGCTTTGAAAGCTTGCCGCCAAGTCTTTGATTCCCTGCGAAGGCTCTTCGCCGTTGCTCACTGGTTGCAATCCTGACTCGCGCACATACTTCGTCACCGCGGTTTTCAATCCGCTGAAACTAAAGTCGGGACGACCGTCGCCCATGCGTGGAGTCGCGAACTTGACTGCTTTCGGATTCCCTTCCTTCGCCAGCTTTTCAATGATCGGTCCGCCTGGATATCCGAGCCCGAGCAGCTTCGCAACTTTGTCGAACGCTTCGCCGGCGGCGTCGTCACGCGTGCGGCCGACGACTTTGTATTTGCCGGGGCTCGGCACAAAGAAAAGATTTGTGTGCCCACCGGAAACTATTAGCGCCAGCGCCGGATGCTCGACCGGCGGATTCTCAAAGCAGACGGAATAGATGTGCCCTTCGATGTGATTGACGCCGACCAGAGGTTTGTCCAGCGCAAACGCCATCGCCTTCGCGTAAGACACGCCGACCAGCAGAGAGCCGACTAACCCCGGCCCGATCGTGACCGCGATGCCGTCAATCTGTTCTTTAGCTAAGTTCGCTTGCGTAAATGCTTCTTCGACGATCGGAACGATCTTGTCGAGATGTTCGCGCGAAGCGAGTTCGGGAACCACGCCCCCAAAACGTTGATGGGTCGCAATCTGCGATGCAATCACGGACGAGACGATCTCGCGGCCATCACGCACCAGCGCGGCCGCGGTTTCATCGCAGGAAGTTTCGATTCCGAGTACGAGCATAAGAGCAGTGATCAGAGGTCAGTGATCGTTGATCAGTCACAACGATAACCGTATCGATTTCTCTGTGCAACTCTGTGGTTCTCCGTGTCTCTGTGGTGAAAAAGCGAAACGAAGGCGTTCACCACAGAGGAACAGAGGGCCACAGAGATCACACAGAGAGAGATGTGCCTTGGGAATAGAAGCTGAGACACGAGTCGCCCTGCTTGAGCATTCGACAGCGTTGCAACGCGCCGAACTCTTCTTTCAAATCTTTCTTTCGATGATGCTCGACGATCATGACGCCGCTCTCCGCTAACATCCGGGTCGCATGTTCACCAACGTAATCCAACACGGCTTCATAGTCCATCGAATACGGCGGATCGAAAAAGATGACGTCGAAAGCAGCTTCTTTCTTCTCCGCGCGCCTTCTCAGAAACTCCAGCGCTTCTCTACTAACAACTTCGATCTCATCGTCACTAACGTTCAGCGCCTTCAGATTCGTTTCAATCAACGCATACATCTTGCGCGAGCGATCGACAAAGGTAACGTGCGCCGCACCGCGCGACAGCGCTTCGATCCCGACCGCCCCGGATCCGGCGCACAGATCGAGGAAACGCGCGCCTTGGATCCGCCGCGCGAGAATATTGAACAACGTCTCGCGCAAACGATCCGAAGTCGGACGCGTTTGCAGCGACGGCGGACTCTTCAGCTTCCGTCCGCGATACTTGCCGGCAATGATTCGCATGAGATTAATCCGCAGATTACGCAGATTACACCGATTAGAGAAAGAACAGGACTGAAAGGAAACCGAGCTCGATAAGGCCAGGCTTTGGTTAGTTCGCTATTTGAATCTGTGTAATCTGCGGATAACTATCCTACCGCTGCCAGCTTCAGCCGCGCATCGCTCTGCGCACGCTTGATCATCTTTGCGGCTTCGGGTGACGACTTGCCCTGGTTGACGTAGAACTCGGCTTCTTTCCGGGCGGCTTGCAGGATATCCAGGTCGCGAACGAGGTTGGCAATGCGAAACTCAGGCAGGCCCGCTTGCCGTGTGCCCATCACCTCGCCGGGGCCGCGAATCTCCAGATCTTTTTCCGCGATCCGAAAGCCGTCGTTCGTTTCTTCCATGATGCCGAGTCGCTCGCGCGCGACGTCGGTTTGTTTGTCGGAAGCCAGCAAAACACAGAAGCTCTGTTCCGCGCCACGGCCAACGCGTCCGCGCAGTTGGTGAAGCTGCGAAAGGCCGAAACGCTCCGCGTGCTCGACCACCATCACTGAAGCGTTCGGCACATCGACGCCGACTTCGATCACCGTGGTCGAAACCAAGATCTGGATCTCGCCGCTGACAAATCGACGCATGACGTCTTCTTTTTCTTCGGCTTTCATCCGGCCATGCAACAGCCCGACAGTGAACTTTGGAAAGACGCGATCGCGGAGGTATTCATACCGCTTGGTCGCATCGCGCAAGTCCATCTTCTCGGACTCTTCGACCAGCGGATAGACGACATAGACCTGGCGCCCGCCCCGCACTTCGCGCGCGAGCAACTGCTTCACCTCTTTGCGATCAGTTTCGTTGTCGGCAAATACTTTCGTCACGATGGGCGTGCGACCCGGCGGCATCTCATCGATGATCGATACGTCGAGGTCGCCGTAGACAGTCATCGCCAGCGAACGCGGAATCGGCGTCGCGGTCATCACCAGCACTTCGGGATTTAACCCGCGCGCGCGCAGTTCGGCGCGCTGCATCACGCCAAAGCGATGTTGCTCGTCGATTACCACCAGCCCGAGTTTCTTGAACGCAACTTTTTCCTGAATCAAGGCGTGCGTGCCGACGCACGCGTCGATTTCGCCTTTGCCCAGCGCCTGATGCAGCGCTTTCTTTTCGGCCGCCTTCATCGACCCAATTAACAGTTCGACGCGATAAGGCGTCTTTGCCAGAATTCGCTTGATGTTGCGGGCGTGTTGCTCGGCAAGAATTTCCGTGGGAACCATCAGCGCCGTCTGACAGCCGTTTTCCATCGCCGCCAGCATCGCAATCAGCGCGACGATCGTTTTGCCGCTGCCCACGTCGCCTTGCAGCAAACGATTCATGGGCGCATCGGAACGCAGGTCACGAAAGATTTCTTTGACAACCTTGCGCTGGGCCTCGGTAAGTTTGAACGGCAGCACGGTAGCAATCCGCTGTTTCGCTGCGTCATCGATCTTGATCGTCGCGCCCTTGCGCTCTTTGATTCGCTGTCCGCGTTTCACGAGCAATCCGAGCGTCAGCCAGAATAATTCTTCAAATATCAGACGACGATGCGCCGGGCTCCGTGCCCGTTCGTAGTCCTCCAAAGCAGCGTCCTCGGGCGGAAAGTGAATCTGGCGCAGCGCGTCGGCGCGCACCGGAAGTTCCTGACGCTTGCGCAAATCCGCCGGCAGCGTTTCAGCGATCGCCTCGGCAGGAATCGATTTCAGCGCAGCGTGAATCATTTCGCGCAACTGCTTCGGGCGCACCTCGTTCAGCTTCCGATAGACCGGAACGCAACGACCCACGTGGATCGCCGCGAGCGTCGGATCGCCCTCAGGATCATCGCTCTCAGCCTCGCTGCTTGACGGACTATTCGAAAGAATCTCGATCTCGTCGGGTTTATTCAAACGCAGCGCATACGTCTGCCGACGCTTGTCCCACTCCCACTTGCCGAAAGCGATAAAGCGCGCGCCGCGGGTAAATCGCTTCGTGTAATTCTCGATAATCCGCACGGCGTGCGGACCCGACAGAAACATCCAGACGACGACTTCTCTTCCGGTGCGCTCGCGATCGGTGGCCGATATCTCGAAGATGAACAGGCGCTGTTTGAGCGAACGCTTGCTCCGCACCTGATAGCCGCCGGAAAGCTTTACGTAGAGTTCGAGCGACGTTTCCATGCCGTCGCTGAGATCGCGTATGCGCGCAAGGTCCGAACGATCTTCGTAGCGCATCGGGAGATAGCAAAGCAGGTCTCCGACGTTGACGCTGTTGATGTCTTTTCCGGGCGAGACTTCGGTCAACGCGAGCGCCAGTTTGCGCGCATTGTGCGGCCCAAAGCGACCGACGCCGCTGGCGGGTAAATCGAGAATTCTGGTGTCGAGGGAGATGGAAACGTTGGCAGACATCGGGGCGATCATAGCACAGGAAAATCTCTGTGCCTTCTGTGTTTCAGTGGTTAGTTTTCGTTTGAGGCGTTGGAAATCCTCGTCGATCGGAAGATTCGGTGTCAGAAGCCCGACCGTCAGGGAGGGCTTGATAGAGAGAGGTGCCCTCCCTGACGGTCGGGCTTCTGACACAAATCCTGCGAAGCGCTGTGGGGATGAACGATTCTAATTTCTAGTTCGCCGCCACACTCGCCGTGGCGCAACACTTTTCAAAAGCGCTCTTCAATTCGTCGGCAATCTGTTCGGGTCCTTTGCCCTCGATCTGATAGCGCTCCATCATGTAGACGAGTTCGCCGTTTTTCAAAAGTCCGATTGAAGGCGACGACGGCAGATAACCGGTAAAGTAGCTGCGCGCCCGTTCGGTCGCCTCGATATCAGCTCCCGCAAACACGGTTGCGACTTTGTCCGGTCGGATTTCGTGCTGGAGCGCCAGCGCGATGCCGGGACGCGCTTTGCCAGCCGCGCAACCACAAATTGAATTGACCACTACCATGACGGTGCCTTGCGAATTCTTAACTGCTTCGTCGACTGCTTCTGGTGTTCTCAATTCCTCGACGCCGAGACGCGTTAACTCTTCGCGCATCGGTTTAATCACTTCTTCAGGATATCGCATTCTTAAATCTCCTCTGTAACATCAAGTTGAATAGGTGCCGGATTGTACCATGTTCAGTGATTTGCCGCTGCGATCGAGATTTTTCGAGCTTCGTCGCCATCACCGGCAATCGAGATCCGCCAGACGTTGTCCGGCAAGGGATAACGACCTAAGCGCTCGGCCCACTCGATGATTACGACGGCATCTTCATCAGTGAGGATCTCGTCGAGATCGACGGCGTGCGCCGCGGACGCGCCTTCATCCAAACGATAGAGGTCGATGTGATAGAGCAGAAGTCTCCCACGATGAGGATTGACCAGCGTGAACGAGGGGCTGGTGACTTCTTCTTCATCAATGCCGAGCGCATGAGCGATTCCTTTCACCAACATCGTCTTGCCTGCGCCGAGCGGACCGCTTAACAAAAGGATCTCGCCGCCTGAGAGCCGCGCGGCGATGCGCACACCGAGATCAAAGGTTGCGCGCGCGTTATGCGAGCTCCATTCGCCAGTTGAAACTGATTGTGCGGTGGCGCTCATATTCTCAGAGACGCAAGTTAACAACTTTGCGCTACCCTGGCATCTCTCCTTCAGCGTCAAGCGAACGAATTGCCGCACTGAGACGCTCGCGAATGTCCGACGCCACCATTGTGCGCATGCCGAGTTCGCTTGCAGCAAGATCGCCGGCTAAGCCGCTTATGTAGAGCGCCGCGATTACCGCGGACAATGCGTCGGCGTCGTTAGTCATGGTCCCGTATTCCTGAGCGAGAAAGCCTGTGATGACTCCCGTCAAAGTGTCGCCGGCGCCCGCGGTGCCCAGGCCTGCGTTTCCAGTTGGATTAACGAAGACGCGACCATCGGGTGCGGCGATCAGAGGGCGCGAGCCCTTCAAAAGCAGGGTGACTTCATGCACGGTGGCGAAGGCTCTCGCTGCCGACACGCGATCGTGAAGCGCGGATTTATCTTCCGCGCCCATCAGCCGCAACATCTCTCCGGGATGCGGCGTCAGAACGATTGGAAACTCGCCCGTGCCGCGCAATTCCGTCGGCCAGGGCGACAGGCAATTCAATCCATCCGCATCGATCACGACCGGAGTCCGGCGGCGCTCAACTACTTCGCGCACAAAGTTGCGCGTGCGCTCGTCTTCTGACGAAAGCCCCGGACCGATCGCGAGCACGTTCGCGCGCGCGGCAAACTTCAAGACGTAATCAACGGCTTCATCGCTGACCGCGCCGCGATCAGTTTCAGCGAGCGCGGTGGTCATCACCTCTGGCATCAGTTGCGTTGCCACCAAAGACTGCGTCGTAGCCGGCGTCGCGACTGTCACGAGCCCCGCACCGGCGCGCATCGCAGCGTTTCCGCACAGCGCAGCCGCGCCCGTGAAACCGCGCGAGCCGGCGATAATGAGCGCGTGCCCGTGCGTCGTCTTGTAAGACTCAGGAGAGTAGCGTGTTTGAATCAGCCAGCGGCGCGCGTCGGATGCTTCCGTCACGAACAGCTCAGACTTCGCTTCCTCGATCAACTCAAGCGGTGAGCCGATATCCGCGACAATCAACTCGCCATTGTAATGCGCCGCGGGCGGCAGAATGTTGGCTGGCTTCGGCGCAGTCATCGTAATCGTAACGTCCGCGTGGACAGCTTCGCCGATCAGTTCAATGGAGTCGGAATTGAGACCGGAAGGAATATCGATGGAAACGATCAGCGGGCGCGCGCGTTCATCCGCATTACCACTGGCGCGAAGCTTGCTCAGGAACTGAACCACTTCGCAACTAACACCTTCGACTGGCCGCGTCAGACCAGTGCCGAACAGCGCGTCAATAATCACTTGTGGTGATTCGCTTAATCGGCTCAGGAGTGCGTGCCATTCTTCGTGTGATTCACATTCCGAGAACTCGATCTGCCCGCCGCCCAGCCCGTCGCCCGCCAGGCTATGCGCCACCTCGAAGTTCGTTCGCGCATCACCCCTTGTCTCTTCGACTCTACCAAATAGCACCAGCGACACGCGCGCCCCAGCCAGCGCAAGCAATCTCGCGGTGGCCGCACCATCTCCGCCATTGTTGCCGCTGCCACACAGCACCAGCACGGACCTACCCGCCACGTCGCCGGACAGACGCTCGGTCACGACGCGCGCGACCGCCGTCGCAGCAGCCTCCATCAGCATCAGCGACGGCGAGCCGTAGCGCTCAGTTGTCAGGCGATCGATTTCGCGCATCTGCGCGGCTGAGATTACTGGTTGCACATGGCGATGATAAGGAGAAGGTTACGGGTGGGTCAATTCAGTGGCCGATGTACGACAAACTTCAGTTTGTCGCTAATTCGTGAGTGCAGCGCAAAAGCCAAAATTCGACAAACTGAAGTTTGTCGTACATCGGAGGGTTTCCCCGCCGCCCTGCCGCTGTTCCAGCCTATCCGTCTTTCGGGATACTCAACTAAAGAACGAATGTCCTCGCTTCTCCAGAAAACTTACTGGATAGTTCTTGAAAATCGGCGAGGGGCTCCCAGAGGTACTTTCCGGCCCGCTCGCGCCTTTCGTCAATCTGACTGACCGAACGCTTATAATCTGATGAGAGCGACCGATAGTTTTTCCTCCAAGAGCCCGAAAACTCGCAGAAAAACGGCAATTCACGGCCGTTGTTAAGGGGATGGCGCGAGCACCACGAGTGCGCCTTCGGAACCAGACGGAAAGTGCGGAGAAACAAATGACCCAGCCGCTTTCATCGTCTGAGGCCCGCGATTCTCAGGGCGCGCTCGACGACCGCATTCGCCTCCGGCAATCCCAAAGCCGATGAGATGGCAAAGTAGGTCAGCCCGTACGGCACCAGCACCAGCGCCGCCGCGATCACTGGATGGCGCTGGCCAATTACCAGCTTGATTGCCCAACCGACACCAGCGCCGCTGGCCGCCGCAATCCAAAGCTTCGCCACATAAGCCAACGACAGTCCGGTGCGGCCAATGCGCCGGTTCAGCGTTCGTCGCAGCAGAGCAAACTCGATCCAGCCGGCCACGCCCGCCGATGCGGTTAAGCCAGCCGCTCCCCACTTTGGATCGATTCCGAGCGCGTGCGGCAGCGGAATCGCGCACAGATAACCGAGGCCGGTCGTGAGGGCAACTCTGATAACTGCGAAGAGCAGTGGCGTCCGTGTGTCATGAAGCGCGTAGTAGGTTGATGCGTACATCCGGCCGAGCGTCGAGGCCAGCAACCCAATAGTCGACCCAGCCAGAATTCCCCAAACATAAACTGTCGCGTCCTGTGTGAACTTGCCGGTTTGGTAGAGGGCGGCCGTCATGACATCGCCCAGGACCAGCATCGCCATCGCCGATGGGACGATGAAGAAAGCGATTCGACTTAGCCCACCGTCGAGACGCTGGCGCAACTGAGACGCGATTTCGTCTGTCGTTCCCACGACGCTCGACATGGCCGGCAGCTCGGCGGCAGAGATCGACATTCCAAATAAACTAACCGGCAGGGTGTAGAGGCTTTGCGCGACGTTCAGCGCGGCAACCGCGTGTGTGCTAATTAGTCCAGCCAACATCGCGTCAATGAAAGCCGAAATCTGCACCACTCCCCGACTGACAAAAACAGGGAAAAAGTTTTTCAGCACCTCGCGAACGTTAGCGCTCGCGAGATCAAAAACTGGACGCAACCGTTTTATTAGTTTCAGTACGGTCGGCAATTGGACGCCGAACTGTAAAGCACTGCCGGCGACGGATCCCCATGCGGTAACTTGTGCCAGATGAAATTCGTCCGTCCGCCTTCCGAACCAAATCAGCGTGGCGATGATCGCTACATTCCAGACAACCGGGGCCGTGTAGGAAAGGAAGAACCGGCGATGGCTGTTAAGAACGCCCAGACACCAAGCCGACATTACGAGCAGACCGGCGCCGGGAAAGAGAATCTGCACCAAACGGATCGTCAGTTCACGCGTCGCGTCGTCAAAACTATAGGCAAACAGCCCAACGAAGTAGCGAGTCGTCAAAACGCCGATGAGCACAACCACGGAAGTCGTCAGAGCCAACATCGTCAGCACCGCGTCGGCGAGGCGAGAGGCTTCCTTCTTATCGCCGCGCGCTAACAAGTTGGCGTAGACGGGAATAAAGGACGCGGACAGCGCGCCCTCGCCAAAGACATTCTGGAGGAAGTTTGGAATTCTAAAGGCTGCGGTGAAAGCGCCGGCTGCGTCTCCGATCCCGAGATAGTGCGCAAAGACACGCTGACGAATCACGCCGATGATCCGGCTGATCAAAATTCCGGCGCCCACCATGAACGCATGCCGGCCCGTGTTTTCACGCTCGCTGCGTTCAACGCTCAGGGGCCGGGGAAAGCGACCGGTTGCTTCGCCAATTACGGAAACAGTTTCGCCGGCAATCTCGGCTGCGTTCACGCCGATATTGAAGCTTGCGGTGTCTTGTTTGGCATCGGTATTTGAGGACTGAGAAGGGCTGCCCTGAGAGTCGGAACCTGGGATCTGTGGCTTGGGACCTGAGCCCTGCTCGTCATTCATCGTGGCATTAAAGACTGTAGTCTTTGATCTTGGTCAAGAGCGTTTTGTAACTCACGCCCAAAGTTTCGGCCGCGCGCGTCTTGTTACCATCGTGCGCGGCGAGCGCCTCGGCGATCTTGCGTCGCTCGACAATCTGCACCATGCGATCGGTTGCTTCGCTCAGCGTTCCCGACGCGTCAAAGCCTGATAACTGAGCTTCGCTCGTTTCTGCGATCAACCCCAGGTCGCGGGGTTCGAGAGTGGAACTGTCCGCCAGGATGCACGCGCGCTCGATCGCATTCTCGAGTTCGCGCACGTTGCCCGGCCATCGGCGCGTGTGCAGCGCTGCAACACTCGCGTCGCTGAGCGTCGCTTCCCTGCCCCGCATTTCCTTGCCAAGTTGCGCGGCGAAATGATGCGCGAGCAATACAACGTCTTCGCCGCGTTCGCGCAGAGGCGGAATCTCGATCGGAAAAACAGCGAGCCGAAAGAAGAGATCGCCGCGAAACTCGCCTTCGTCCACTGCCTTGCGCAAGTCTTTGTTCGTCGCAGCCACGACGCGCACATCAACCGGAACGGGGGCCCGCCCGCCGATGCGATCGACGCATCTCTCTTCGATGACGCGCAGGAGTTTGCCCTGAACGGCCAGCGGCAGCTCGCCGATTTCGTCAAGAAACACCGTCCCGCCTGAAGCTAGTTCGAATTTGCCGAGCCGGCGATCGCCGGCGCCGGTGAACGCGCCACGTTCGTGGCCGAACAACTCGTTTTCGATCAGGGTCTCGGGAATTGCGGCGCAGTTGATCGCCACCAAAGGCTTGTCACGCCGATTGGATAGGTGATGGACCGCGCGCGCGAAAAGTTCTTTGCCGGTTCCGGATTCGCCCAGCAGCAAGACAGTCGCTTCAGTTTGGGCGACGCGCTGGGTTTCCGCGACGGCTTTCTTGATCGCTTCCGACTCGCCGATAATCCGCGGGAATCCGTAGCGCTTCGACCATTCCTCGCGCAGCAACATGTTTTCCGTGCGCAGGCGCGACTGCTCCAGCGCGCGCCCGACCAGCAACAGAAGATGATTTGAATCGACGGGCTTTTGCAGAAAGTCGTGCGCGCCGTCCTTCATCGCCTGCACGGCTTCGTCAATCGAGCCGTACGCGGTCATCACGATCACCGGCACGTCACCGTCCGCGGCGCGCGCTGCGCGCAAGACATCGAGGCCAGTGCCGTTCGGCATGCGCAGATCCGTCAGCACGACCTTATGAGGAACGCGCCCGATTTCGTTGATCGCTTCGCGCGCGTCCGCGGCCTCAGTGACTGAGTAGCCCGCGTTTTCCAGCGTCAAACGCAAAACGCGGCGCAAGCTTTCTTTGTCTTCGACGAGAAGAATGTCAGGCATGAATGGCGACAGGCGCGGCGATCCGCCTGCGCTCATCATTCACTGCGACGCGCAAGAGTGTCAAGCTTGAGAATGCACCGCGAACCTAGACCAGAACGGTCTCCCGGCTTGTATCGTGGCGCGCGGCAAGAACCGCATTCGCTCTCGCCAGCACATCAGCGACGGCGTAGGGTTTGCGGATCACGTCGTCGATACGGGCCTTGTGGTAATCCTCTTCGGCAATCATTTCGGCATAACCGGTGGCGATGATCACGGGCAGCTCAGGCCGAAATTCCTTGACCCAGCGCGCGACGTGCAGTCCGCTCAATTCCGGCAGGCCCAGATCGCAAACCATCAGATCGAATTCGCTCTTGTCCAGCATCGCGAGTGCTTCGGCGCCGGTCGTGGCTTCCGTAACCTGATGACCTTCGGCGCGGAAGGCGTCGTTCAGAAGCGTACGCACGCGTTCTTCATCTTCGACGATGAGCACGCGCGCGGATTTTGTTCCGTTGCTCGAAGCCGCAACCGGTTTGAGGATGGCCGGCGAAGTTGCCTCTTGAAGCGGCAGGATCACTTCAAAGCGAGTTCCCTTGCCCGGCTCGCTGGTCACGTTGATGTCGCCACCGTGGTTTTCGATGATGCCGTGCGAAGCGGAAAGCCCAAGGCCCGTGCCGCGCTCGCCCTTGGTCGAGTAGAACGGTTCGAAAATGCGCGCAATCACTTCCGCGGTCATCCCAGAGCCCGTGTCCGCGACCCAGAAACGCGCGGTCTGACCTTCAACCCGCGTTCCCATGTCGATTTTTCCGCCTTGCGGCATTGCATCGACGGCGTTGAAGATTAGGTTCAAGACGACCTCGCGCAACTCTGACGAATCGCCGAGGGTCATCACCGGCCGCGGCGCATCAATGCGCACTTCGACGGTGCCGGTGCGATGCGCCGCCTCGGCTTGCCATTTGGGCCTCGCAATTTCAACGCTGGATGCGATCAGCTCGCTCAAATCGACCGGCGCCGAGGCGCGCGTCGAATCGCGACGCGAGAAGTCGAGCAATCGCCGCAGAGTCTGCGAGCAGTCGCCGACCGCCTGCGTGATCACTTCCAGGCTTTTCTTGTTTCCTTCATCGGCGGTGCTCCGCATCAACAGAAGCTGCGCCCGGCCCTGAATCACGGTCAGCGAATTGTTGAGATTGTGCGCAACGCCGGCGGCCAATTCGCCCAAGGCGCGCAACTTGTCCGATCGCGCAGCGCGCTCCTGGGCCAACTTGCGCTCGGTGATGTCGCTCATGAAAACCATCACGCCGGTAATGCTGCCGTCGTGCCACAGCGGCGTCGTGTGCGCTTCCATGCAGCGCACGCGTCCGTCGGAGCACATCGTACGCACTTCGAACTGTTTCTCTTCGCCGCCGAGCGTGCATTGCAGGATTGCTTTCACTTCTGATTTCGACTCAGTCGCGACCACCATGGTGAATTCCTGGCCCAGCATCACTGACGGCGTCAGGCCGCTGTCGACTTCAGCGCGCTTGTTCATCCAGGTGAATCGGCATTGGCTGTCGAGCGTGTAGATTTCGTCGGGCGCAAGATCGGCTAGGCTGGCAAGAAACGCGCGTTGTTTGCTCGCTTCCTGTTCCGCATCGCGCAGCTCTGAAATGTCGCGGGCGATTACGATGCAGCCGGTCGCGCTGTCGTGTTGCTGTTGTTTGCTGGTCGGAACGACGCGCACCAGCAACGGGCGCGGCGACTTGTTGCCTGCCGGCAGCTCGACTTCCACGGCGTCGCCGCCGGCGATGGCGCGATCGACCATGCAGTCGGAGCCGTCCAGGCCCCACAGCATGTCGCAACAGCGACGGCCCGCAAGAAACGTGCGCGCGGCCTGCTCCAAAGCTTCCGCAGCGCGGTTTATTTTCTTCAGACGCTTATCGGTGCCAAAAATGTAGACGGCGTCCGGCAACGTGTCGATGGTCGCCTCCCACATGCGATCCGTCGCCATCAGAGAATTGCAAAGTTGGATGTGTGCTTCGGGGGAATCCATGAATCAGAAATGAGAAACCGAAGTGTCTCTCTCTATTGAACCGGCCAGGAGCGACAGGAATGCAGTCCTGTCAGCGGGGTTAGGGGCAAGCATTGTGCCAGCGATAATTACGGAGAGAATCGAATGACTCAGGTTCATGCGCCGAGAACTTGGGGAAGGTCGCGTCACTGTTGGTGACAGAAGCTGGAAGCCGATTTCACACTGACAATCTGTCAGGGGGTTTTCAACGCTGATTCCGCGGCTCGTATTCGCCGCGAGCTTTTGCCGCCGCGTAGTCTGAATCGGCGAGGCGCATCGCCAGAGTAACGGGGCGGTATGGAAACGGCGCCGGGCCACCGAGCGAATTCTGAATCGCAGCCACGATGTCGTCCTGGTTCTGCCGAAAGCGAAGCACATTGCCGTGCTCGTTAAGGATCACGAAGAGTACGACACGGCCACTCTTGGTTTGCATCTGACCGACGAGCGAACTGGCGCCGCCATCAGTGCGCGCCAGAGTTCCCGTCTTGGCAACGACGCTTCCGCGCGCGATGTCAGTGGTAAATCGATCTTCCAGCGTCCCCGGATCGATCCCGGCTACCGGCAGAATATCCGAGAGCGAAAGTTTGTCCTGCGTCAGCTCTTCGCGGAGCCCGCGAAGTATTTTCATCATGGCGCGTGGCGTGACGCGGTTGGTGCCCAGCCCGCTGGCCGAGGAAATGAAGACTTCGTCCGCGTTGATTTTCAGCTTCTCAAGCAGCATCGCGCGCACAGCCTGCGGGCCGCCGACGGTGTCGCCAATGCGCTCAGCCATGAAATTGTTTGAATAGCAAAGCAAAACCTTCAGGATGTCCACCAGCTTACTGGACTTGTGTGTCAACAGCGCGGATGCTTCCGGCGGGGCCGCGCCAACCGCCACTTCTCCGAGCACGGCGACGCTGGGAACAGTGCGCAAGCTGGCAGCGTCATTCACGAGCTTTCGCTCGTCCGTCCACGCTTGCATCGCCGCCGTCGAGCGGCGCGTCGTGTCCAGCGTGTCGCGCAGTTGCTCTCCCGATCGTTTCGTGGACCAGTCAAAGTTCATGGTGAAGCCCGGCGAGACAATCAGCTTGCCACTGATCGTGCGAATTCCCAGTTCGTTCAATTCTCGCGCCAGCATCACTGCGTGTTCATAGTGAAACGACGGGTCGCGTCCGGCGACAATCAGGTCGCCCGCCAGCGTGCCCGTGGTCTGATCGATTTTGCCGCTGGCCCAGACGGAAGTAAGGAAGCGATGCTCTGGCCCGAAGGTTTTCAGCGCCACCAGCGCCGTCGCCAGCTTGATCGAAGATGCCGGATTGAATTTACCGTCAACCGCCTGCGCCGCAACCGTTGACCCGTCGAGGGTCTCTGCCAAAACGCCCTGCAATCCGTGAATCTGCGTCAGGTATGCCGGTTGAGCAGACGTCCTGGCCTCTGACGCGGCGGGCTCTGGAAGATTCACATCGGGCCCTGACCGCGGCGTCGGCGCGACTTGTTGCCCGAACGCCAAGACCGTCGCCAGCAGCATCGATGCGACTGCCGCAGTTGTCTGGATCGCTACTCTTCTCATGCTCATCAATCTCACCGAGCGACGTTTCGTTGTCCGGTCGCCAAGCCAAGCCGCGCGGCACTTCCTTTTCGCATAATATCACGAAAGGAGGCTCCTCTTTTGGAGTTCCTTTCGACGCCCGACGAAGCTTTGATGCGTCTGACTCAATGCCAGGATGCACTCGGTTGAGTTTGCTGACTTCCGGCGTTACTTTCCGCAACTTCGTTGACATGTTAACAATCGCGCCCATAGAATTCTTTCCACTGAGATGAATTCCATGCCTCGTGATCCAGAACCGGTAACAGTTGAGAGGTTGCGCCTCGCGCACCACGCGCGGCGCGCGGAGATTCGCAAACGGTTGCAAGAGTTTCGCGAAGTTTGGCGCGCCGGTTCGGACGCGCGTTTGTGGGAAGAGTTGGTCTATTGCATTTTCACCGCGGGCGCGTCCGCCAAAATGGGGTTGCGTTCAGTCGAAGCAGTGCGGCCTTTGCTGAAAAACGGAAAGCCACGAGCGATGACGCGCGCATTGGTGGCCGCGGGCGCGCACCGTTTCCCGAACGCTCGCCCGCATTACGTCGCCGCGACGCGGGACTATCTCAATTCGTCATGTGCAATGCGTTTGCGCGATCAGCTTAAGAGTTTTCACGATCCGGTCGAGCGACGTGATTGGCTGGCGAGCGAGCGCCGCATCAAAGGCCTGGGCTACAAAGAGTCAAGTCACTTTCTCAGAAACGTCGGCTTCAAAGGCTACGCGATTCTGGACAAGCACATCGTGCGGTGTCTAGCCGAATTGAGCGTGATTGATTCGCCGAAACCGCCCGCCACCAGAAAGCCTTATCTGGAAACCGAGGCGCGAATGCGAAGTTTTGCCAACGAGATCGGCATCGATTTTGACGAACTTGATTTGCTGCTCTGGTCGATGAAGACCGGAGAGATTTTGAAGTAGCACGGTTTATGAAGTTTCAGCGAAATAGATCGGTGTTCTACCGGCTGGTTGTCCGCGGGTTAGCGGCAATGGCGATCTGTCTCGCGCTCGGTGGCGCCGTCAGAGCCTCGCCGGCGGATAACGAGAAGACGCGCAACAAGGCCCTGAAGGCTTTGCGTTCCGGCGATTTTGAAAGGGCGGAAACGATCTATCGAGACTTATTGGCGAAGGACGATCGCGACAACGAAGCGCGGCTCGGGCTCAGTCGTGCGCTACTGAAACAGCGGCGCCTCAGGGATTCATTCGATCATGCTGCGCGCGCGATTGCGATCGATCCTCTCTCGGCGCGGGGGCACGCTCTGCTGGGATCGATCATGCTGGCTTTGGGAGATTTTCGCCTGTCCGTTGAAGAGTTTCGCACGGCCATCAGCCTGAAAGCCGACGAGGCCATGGCGATTGCCGGCCTGGCGATGATCGATTTCTACGAGAATCGAACGTCCGCCTGTGTCGCCGGTTTGCGGCGCGCCAATAGTCTCGATCCAGACGAGCCCGATTATCTCTTCGATCTGGGTCAAGCGGCGGCGCGATCCGAAAGATACAAGGAAGCCGCGGACGCTTACGAGCGCTTTCTGGTGGTTGCTCCGTTAGCAGACAAGGATCGCCGTGCCCGCATTCGCGGTCTGATTGACTTTCTGCGCTACCTCGGCCAGCAAGGAACTCTGTACTCGATTGCCGGCGCGGATCGCTCGGCTGTTCCATTCGACGCAGTCGATTATCGGCCCATCATTAAGGTTCGCATCAACGGCGGAAAGGACTTGCTGCGTTTCGTTCTCGACACCGGATCGGGAATGTCTGTTCTTTCGGAAGAGACCGCGCGAAAAATCGGAGTCAAACCGGTGGCCCGCGGAGGTCTGGCGCGCGCAGTTGGCGGCGGAGGTCGGTTCGAGATTGTCTACGGTTACGTCAATTCGATCGAAGTTGGCGACCTGCGCGTTGAGAACGTGCCGGTCTACATTCGACACTTCTACGACGAACGCAATCCCGTGGACGGCTATCTGGGGATTGCCGCGCTGGGTCGTTTGGTGACCACGGTTGACTATGGTAGTCGCCGCCTGACGCTGATCCGCCAACGTAGTAGCGAGATGGCTGATCTCGCTACGGTCATCAACCGCCCCGGCAAAAACGATAACAGTGCCCTGATCGAATCGCGACCAGGAATTGACGTCCGGGTGCGGACGACTTCCGGCGGCTTTCTCAGCGGTGAGGTTTCGATCGAGGGAATCGAAAAGCCGCTTAATTTCATTTTCGACACCGGGGCCACGGTCACCGTTTTGTCGGAAAAGCTGGCCGAACTCGACGAAGCGCAAGGCTTCATTCAGCAGGGCCGAATGCGAGTCTTTGGCGCCGCCGGAATTGCGGAAAACGTAAAGATGGCCCGGTTGCCGAAACTGGTAGTCGGAACGTACACGCGCGAAAAAATCGACGCCGTCGTTCTCGATCTTGAAACGGTGAACGAAACCGCGGGCTTTCAGCAAAGCGGCATCTTGGGCGGAAACTTTCTGAGATACTTTCGCGTCGTGTTTGATTTTCAGCGCGGCATTGTGCGGCTCGAGCCGCTGGAGAGCAGTCCTGGGCAAAATGAAAACCAAACCCGGCCCGAAGGGACCGCACTTCAGCGATGAAGCAAAGCACCTATCTGGAAACATCGGTGATCGGAGCTTACCTCGATAATGGCGAGCCCTTCAGGCGCGACCTCACAATCCGCTGGTGGGAGCACGAACTCTCGGAATATCGCGCGGTGATTTCGCCGCTGGTGACCCGCGAACTTGAGCGCGTGTCTGAGCCGCATCGTTCCGCTTATCTTAATCTGATCCGCAATCTGGAACAGGTCGAACTCACTGAAGAAGCAGCGATCCTTGCCGAAGGTTACATCTCGCGCGGCATCTTTCATCGCAAGTACATAGCTGACGCGCTGCATGTGGCAGTTGCTTCATTCCACAAAATCGACTATCTAGTTACGTGGAACTTTGGTCATCTGGCGAACGTGCGCCGGCAAGCGCGCATTCGTTTGTTCAATACGGCGGCCGGATTCTTTGTGCCGATGATCGTCACTCCGGAGTTTCTGGTTTCCGAGGGTACTGAGAAAGAGAAGGCGTCTTAGAATTTCAGATTCCAAATTCGAGATTTCAAATTTCAGATCTCAGATTCAGATTCAGATTCAGATTCAGATTATCCGATGTATCGCAAACCTAAATTTCTGGCCATCCTGCATGAGATTCGCGAAACGATGTCGCGCGAGGCTGATTACGATGTCGATCTGTTCACCGAGATGGTCCGCACCGGCGCGCAACCCGCCTACGGGCCTGAACGAAACATTCGCGGCTACAAGAAACGGTCGCCGCGAGAGACCGAACCCGAGTCCGACGATTTGACGGCGCAACAACGACGCCGCGCCGCCAAGTAAACACACCCGAAGATGATAAACGCCACCTTTGAAACTATCGGTCTGGAGGTTCCCAGCGAGAAAGCCATCAACTTTCTAGCCGAGCGGGCCGAAAATCGTGGCGAGCCCACGCAACTGTCGCGGCGCGGCGCGGTCCTGCATGGCCGTTGCTGGAAGCTGGGCGAGGGCCTGGAAGTCTGGACCGTACTTTACGAATCGGGTACGGGCGATGTGTTCTATGCAAACTGCCGCCCCGGATTCCGGGCGCGTTACATGCAGCGCGTCGGGCCGTGGGCGCTGACCGAATACGACGAAGAAGGCGAAGCTGTCGTTCACGGTTACTGCGACGGCAGCGATACCGAAGTTCTGTTTGAGCTGCAAAATCTAACCGAGGTTGGGGCCGGCGGTTTCCGCGCGAAGGCTTTGCATGTCGGATTGTGCGGGCTGGCGTACCGCGCCCGCGTCTGCACCAGGCAAATGCATTCGCGCTGGCTGCCGCTGGAACAGGCTGCGCCCTCGCGCGCCGCGCACGAGAACGATTGGAGTCTTCGCGGCCGCGTTCTGGCGTTCAAGCCGCTGCGCAATCCGCTCTCGGGCAGCGAGCTCTACTGGATCTATGTCGATCTGGAAAAGCTCAAGCTGGAGGTTTTGGTGAACGCGCGCGCGCTCAGCGGCGGCCAACTTGAAGTCGGCGCCACGCTGTCGGCTGAAGTATGGCTCCAGGGACACGTGCTCGACGAACAGGCGTTACGGCTTCGCTATGAAGGCGTGGACACGAGTTTCTCGATGACGAGTTTTTGGTCGCGTCTCTCGCGGAGCAATTAGCGTCGTGTCGCTTGATTCCGAAAGAACCCGCCCCACGCCTTGATTGAATGAAGCGACTTATTGTCATCATCCTCACGCTTTTAGTTCTGGCGCTGGGCCTCTATTTTTTCGATCAATACTGGATCCATCGTTACGACTCGCTGATTGCCCGCGAAGCCGCCGCTCACCGCATCGACCCGGATCTGGTCTGGAGCATTGCCTACGAAGAGAGCCATTTCCGACCGTGGATGCACGGCAAAAATGGCGAGATCGGATTGATGCAGGTCACGCCAACGGTAGCGCGCGAATGGGTGACTGGGACCGAACAGCCTACTAACGTTGACTCAGCTACGCTGCTGCGAGATCCCGAGCACAACGTTCAGATCGGTTGCTGGTACCTAGAAAAGTTCCAGGCCAAGTATCGCGATGTGCCTGGACGCGAAGCCCGCATGCTGGCCGCCTATAATGCCGGCGACCGGCGAGCCAGCGAATGGAATCGCGTCGCCGAAGGATCCTCCCCGCTAAGTGAGCAAGAATTCATCGCGCGTATTGACATTGCTTCGACGCGTGCTTACGTTACGTCCATTCTCGATCGGTATCGACTCGTCAAAACATCCCGCACCGGCTCTTTAACACCGCAACAATGAACTGCTAAAGACAAGTAAATGACAACGATCTATTCCTCGCGCTATCTGCTACCAGTCATTTCGCCGACGATCAACGACGGCGCTGTGGCCATAGATGGCCCGAAGATAGTCGCGGTAGGGTCGCGATCCGACATCATTTCCCGATTTCCCGGGGCGCGCGTTTCTGACTTTGGCCAGGCGGCGATTCTGCCGGGTCTGGTCAACGCGCATTCGCATCTCGAACTGACAGTCATGCGCGGCTTTCTGGAAAGCGAAGAGCACGACTTCGCTGCCTGGCTGCGAAAGCTGACGGCCGCCCGGATGGCGATGGCCGGCGAAGATCTACTGGTGTCGGCAACCTGCGGCGCAATCGAAGCGGCCCGCGCCGGCGTGACGTGTTTCGGCGATTCAAGTTCGTCGGCGATTCACGCAATGAAAGCGCTGCGCGAAGTTGGCCTGCGCGGCATTGTCTATCAGGAATCATTTGGCCCCGATCCGAGACTCGCTGACGACAATGTCGCGAAACTTCGTGAACAGATCGCCGAACTGCGTGATCACGAAACCGATCTCGTGCGCGCCGGCGTTTCACCGCACGCGCCTTACACGGTTAGCGCAGCACAACTCGAACTGACTTCGCGGCTCGCGATCGATGAGAAGCTGCCGCTGATGATGCACGCGGCTGAGTCACAAGCTGAGAAGTCTTTCATGCTGGACGGACTTGGCCGTTTCGCGGAAGGCTTGAAGGCGCGCGGGATTGATTGGCAAGCTCCGGGAATCTCGACGATAGAATACCTGGCGCGGCATGGAATTCTGGAAACCAGACCGTTGCTCGCACACTGTATCAACGTCGACGACTCAGACCTGGAACTCGTCAAGCGGCGCGGCGCCGGCATCGCGCACTGCCCCAAGTCAAACGCCAAACTCGGTCACGGCCGCGCGCCGTTTCAAAAGTTTCTGGCGCATGGCGTCAACGTCGGCCTCGGTAGTGATTCAGTCGCCAGCAACAACACCTGCGACATTCTTGAAGAAGCGCGCTTCGCGACTTTGCTCGCGCGTTTGGATCGGAACGGTAGCTCGCGCGTCAGCGAGGATGTTTTGTCAGAACCACCTGCGGTAGCGGGTGGGTTGGGCAGTAGCCTGCTCGCAATCAGCGCCGAACAATCTCTCTTTGCCGCCACCCTCGGCGGCGCGCGCGCGCTTGGTCTTGAAAACCAAATCGGCGCCCTCGCGGAAGGGATGCAGGCCGACATCACGGTCGTCTCGCTCAATGGCTCTCATCAACAACCCGTGCGCAATCCGGCAGACGCACTCATCTTTTCGTCATCCGGCCGCGATGTGGTGTTGACGCTGGTGGCGGGAAAAGAAATCTATCGTGATAGGCACGTAACTTCCGTCGACGAGAGCGAACTGCACACCCGCGTCGAAAGAATCAAACTTAGGCTCGACTCGACCGCAGACAGTTAGTCTTCTGCTTCCTTCTTGCTTCCTGCTGCTTCCTGCTTCTTGCTTCCTGCCTACTGCTTACTGTTTTTTTTCGGTCCCGGCACGCGGGACCCGAGGTAGCCTTATCAACCTTCTATGGTGGACATCGCCGTAACGGCTTTCTTTTCGTACGCGATGATGACCGCAAGGTTTCCTTTTTCAACTGGGGTTAACGAAGCGTCACTGTAATTCGAGTTGGCTTTGTACCAGTCAAAGCTGGCGAAGTATTTCTGAGTCCACACATCTTTGAAGACTTTGCCGTGACGCGCATAGATTTCGTCGCGCATTTTGCGAACGTCTTCGACGAACAAGCCGGTCAGCAAAGCCCTCGTGATCGGCTTCTTGCTTATCTGATCGTGCAGCTTGTTTTCGTAGGCAACGATCGTTTCGACGTTGGTCTTGTCGGGCCCGGACAATTCTTCGTCCTTGAAATCTTCCTTCGGGTCGTACCACGACTGGCCGCCGAAATACTGCTCGATCCACGCCGTCTTAAAGATACGGCCGTGGCGCGCATAGACTTCGTTTCGCAGCAGACGCAACTCGTGCAAACTCAAACCTCGTAGCATCGCTTCCGTGATCAGCTTGTTTTCGAACAGCTCCATGTCACCCGGCGCCAGCGCGACGTGTCGCTGTTGTCTCTGAATCAAATCGATCAGTTGCAGATTCTTGCGCTCGACTTCGCTGAGGCCTTTTGGATCGTAATGGTCGGCGGCGCGGTACCAATAGCGTTCGTCGAAATATTGCTGGAGCCACGGCCTGCCATCGAAACGCTTGCCGTGAATGGCCTCGATCTCGGAAGCGAGCACTGTCCACTCAGCGTTCGTGTGCGCCCCGAGTTTCTTTCGCGTCAGAGCGCGGTTCTGGTAAAGACGCATGTCACCGGGTTGAACGGTGGCATGCTTCTGCGCTTCGGCAATGCGAATCACATCCAGGTTCTTTCGCTCAGTATCGTTGAGCGCGGAATTCTGAAAGTTAGCGTCGGCTTTGAACCACGGACGCGAGTCGAGATAGCGCTTGATGTCCGGATCTTTGAACACGCGACCGTGCTTGCCAAAGACAATGCCGCGCACGAGCTTTAGATCGTCAATCGAAAGCGCGTTGACGTCGGCCGGGTTGATGGTGCGGCTGGAAAAGTCATACGTCTCCCAGGTCTTTACCGCCGCGTATTCATCCTGCGCCTTCGCAACAGAAAAAGCGGAACACAGGACGAGCAATAGCAGTGGGAGAGACAATCGAGCAAAGCAAAAGGGGGATTTCATAGATGCCTTTCTGTGTTCGGGGTTCAGAGTACCGACTTTAGTCGGGTTTTCGTTTCAGAACCCGGAGCGGTAGCGATGGGATCCTACCCCTCAACTTGATTCTATGATCCGGTCGCTACTCTATATATGAAAGGGCGCCCCAAAGGTAGTAGCTTGGAGTTGTTCTAAAGACTTCAAGTAGACACCGAAGGAGAGCCCTATGAGAACGTATTATGTTGGAATGGATGTGCATCGCGCAAGCATCGTGATCGTGGTTTTGAATGGCGCCGGCAAGATGGTGATGCAATCGGTGATTGAGACCGGGGCCGAGCGCGTGCGCGGGTTTCTCAAGCAGTTGCGGGGGAAGGTGCATGTGACGTTTGAAGAGGGGACGCAGGCCAACTGGCTGCATGACATAGTGCGGTCACTGGTAACGGAAGTGGTGGTTTGCGATCCGCGGCACAACAAACTGCTGCAAAGCGGAAACAAGAATGACCGCGTGGATGCGCAGAAGCTGGCGGAGTTGTTACGCAACGGGTGCTTGCGCGCGGTCTATCATGGAGACCACGGAGTGCGGACCTTGAAGGAGTTGGTGCGCACCTACGACTGTCTGGTGAGCGACACGACGCGGGTGATGAATCGGCTGAAGGCCATCTTTCGC
>Ga0080064_1001766_pt1 | contig 40955 bp, 37 predicted proteins | sample Subgrocontami54m_FD_69260 | JGI IMG/M metagenome (GOLD analysis project Ga0080064, IMG submission 69260) | Subsurface groundwater microbial communities from S. Glens Falls, New York, USA - GMW46 contaminated, 5.4 m (SPADES assembly) (version 2) ...
AGTTCGAGGGCACGGGGATCGGCCTGGCCACCGTGCGGCGCATCGTCACCCGCCACGGCGGCCGGATCTGGGTCGAGAGCCAACCCGACGCCGGCACGACGTTCTTCTTCACCGTCTGAGCCCGGGCGGCCGGGGCAGCCCCCCGGGGAGAGGGCATTTGTCCTCGGGGGCGGATGGGGCTAAAATACGCGGCTCTCGGGGACGTAGCTCAGCTGGGAGAGCGCGGCGTTCGCAATGCCGAGGTCGAGGGTTCGATCCCCTTCGTCTCCACCAAGACATCATCCGAAGAAGTCCAATAGAGGCCGGAAAGCCTAGTAGAAACAAGGCTTCCGGCCTTTTTCTTGTCCGTTGGCGTCCGATAGGGTCCGTTGCAATCCGACGATTTCCGGGGGCATAATTGGGAAAGCGCAGCACCTAAGCCGAATACGGTGCCCCCAATGCCACTGACCGATACTGCAATCCTTGAAGCCAAACCAGCCGAGAAAGCCTTCAAGCTTTCCGACGAGCGCGGGCTGTTCCTCCTGGTCGATCCATCTGGCGGCAAGTGGTGGCGGTTCCGCTATATGTTCCGCAGGAAGCACAAGTCGCTTTCGATGGGCGTCTATCCCGACGTTTCGCTTGACCACGCGCGAGAACTGCGCGACCAGGCCCGCAAGTTGTTGCGCGATGGCACGGACCCAAGTGAACAGCGCAAAGTCGACAAGGCCGCAAAGCGCGCCGAGGAAGCGCGACAAATCGCCGCGACGGGCTTCACCCTCGACAACGATGGCGTGCTGTCACTTCGCTTGGGCACCTTCCGTCTGACCCTGACCCCTGCCGAAACCGTCGAGCTCCGCGTATTTCTGAACGCGACGCGACGCGTAGCTCCGAGGGTACCGCGATGACCTTGACCCATACCGCGATCGTCAAGGCCAAGCCCGGCCAAAAGCCAATCCGCATGTTCGACGGTGGCGGGCTGTATTTGGAAGTCTCACCCGCCGGCGGGAAGCTGTGGCGCCTGAAATACCGTTTCCACGGCAAGGAAAGGCGCCTGTCCCTTGGCATCTTTCCCGCCGTTGCTTTGAAGGATGCACGCGAACGGCGCGACGAAGCCCGCAAGCTTCTGGCGAACGGCATCGACCCGAGCGAGAACCGCAAGGCGCAGAAAGCGGCCAGGGCCGACCGGGCGGGCAACAGTTTCGAGGTGATTGCGCGCGAGTGGTACGCGAGGCACAAGCCTAACTGGGCGGCGAGCCACGCCGACAAGATCATCCTCCGGCTGGAAAAGGACGTGTTCCCGTGGCTGGGGAGCAAGCCGGTCGCCGAGATCACCGCCCCCGACCTGCTTTCGTGCCTGCGACGCATCGAAGGTCGTGGCGCGCTCGATACGGCCCACCGCGTGCATCAGAACTGCGGCCAGGTGATTCGCTATGCCGTGGCCACAGGACGCGCCATACGCGATCCCAGTGCCGATCTGAAGGGGGCTCTGCCACCAGCGAAGCATGAGCACTTTGCGGCCATCACCGAGCCGAAGGCGGTAGCCGAGCTGCTGCGGGCAATCGACGCCTTCAGGGGCACGTTCCAAGTGCAATGCGCGCTTCGCCTCGCCCCCTTGTTCTTCGTGCGCCCCGGCGAGCTTCGCAAGGCCGAATGGGCGCACTTCGACCTCGAGAAGGCCGAGTGGCGTTACCTCGTGACCAAGACCAAGATGGAACACCTCGTGCCTCTCGCATCGCAGGCGGTGGCCATCCTGCGCGAGCTTCACGCACTGACAGGGGAGAGGCGCTACGTCTTTCCGGGGCGCGATCCGCACAAAGCCATGAGCGAAGCAGCGGTAAATGCGGCACTGCGGCGCATGGGATACGACACCAAGACTGAAATCACAGGCCACGGCTTTCGCGCGATGGCGCGCACGATCCTGCATCAGGAACTCGATATCGCCCCCGAGGTGATCGAGCATCAGTTGGCGCATCGCGTACCCGGTGCGCTGGGCGCGGCGTACAACCGGACAAAGTTCCTCTCCGCACGCCGGGCGATGATGCAGCAATGGGCAGATTACTTGGACAAGTTGAAGGCCGGGGCCGAAATAATCCCGCTACACGGTAACGCTGCTTAGTCGTTCACCGCACCCAATCCGACGAAGGCGAGCGCGACAATCATCTTGCTATCGGACATGATCGCGCGGTGAACATCCTCGCGGCGACTGAGACGCTGCTGCGCAGGGCCGCGGACGCTTCGGCACTTCTGCTGGATGCTGCGTATGGTCGGAGGGAGGCCGCGGATGTCGAAGCTGCCGCGGTGTTGGGGGTCTTTGGGGCCAGCCTTCACCAGCGGGGGCGGGGGGGCCGATAAGCGTTGGCTCGTGACTGGGAAGACAAATCCCTTCCTAGTGGCGCGTGGTGTCCTTCAGCGGGAGGGAGCACAGAGTGAGAAAGAAGAAAACTAGCAGCCAATCGAGCCCCGTGCCGAAAACCGCTAGCGTGTCGGTGAAGAAAGCTATCGGCGAGGAACTCGAATCAGCCATTGGCACCATGGGGCGGCGTGTGCGCGACAGCGCGCTCGCAAACATCGTGCGGTTGATCGTCGAGGGAATACCGGTGAAACCTACCGGGCTGATCAATTCGCAAGGACGGGCCGCTGCACCGCCGAGGCCGTTGACTCGCGATGAAGTCTGGGCGGCCGCCTTCTTTGCAGACGAGATCAAAGACTTCGCCGAACTCGCTTTCTATGCGATATTTGGCGATGCGAAGTTTCGCGCCGCGCTGAACAGGGACCGCAACTTCGGATGGGCGAAACGCGAGGCAGAAAGACGAATCCAGCAACGAACGGCTCCTTTCGAGAAGGTCGTGCGCGAGAACATCGGGTTGTCGGAAAAGGCGCTAACTCGTCTGCTTGTGCGTGAGCGTATCCTTCAACCGCTGACGCAAGAGATGCTTGAGGGCTGCGGCATTGTCAAGAAGGTGAAAGCGGGAGACACCTACTACCTAATGCCCGCAACTGGCGAAGTTATCAAATCTACGTCCCTGCCGGCGAAGTTCACCCGGATGAGGAAGAAGACCGCGACACGCGAACGGTAGCTCTTTGTCTCGTTGCGCCACGGCGTAATGCAAATCCTCGCGGTTGCGATACGCCGTGGTGCAAATCTTCCGGCGTGCTTTCGCTCATTGCAACGTGTACCTTGGATTCATCACGACACACGATGAACTAGAGGAATGCACATGACCCTGCCTGAAACCGGCTTCGTTCGACTCCCGACTATTCTGCAAGTCTTCCCGGTCAGTCGGTCCACTTGGTGGGCCGGCGTCAAGACCGGGAAGTATCCGCGTAGCGTCAAGCTGGGACTGCGCACGACCGCATGGCGTGCGGAAGACATCCGTGCGCTCATCGCCGCAGCTGCATAGGGCGGGAAGCGTGACGGTCTTAGCATTCGCGACGGCCCAGCCGTCGCAGGGCGCCCTGCTTCGAGGGGCCGTGGCGAGCACGGCTCAGATCGAAAGCGATGCGAGGAATATCGACGAGCATCCGCTCGCCTTCACGGTGTTTCCTGAGGTGAGTGCGAACAACGCATTTCCCGATACCTGGCCATGGAAGGACGTTGTTAAGTGGGTTGAGAATCCCAACGGCACGTACGAGAGTAAGGGCCAGCTGCCCCTCGTAAAGCTGGCGACGTTCGGCGACAAGAAGACCGAAAGAGGGAGTCTGCGCTCGGACGACAACCTGCTGACCGTAACAGGCGTAGAGGGAGATTACGACGGCGAGCAGGTGCCCATCGAGGACGCCGCTGCGATGCTCACGCGGGCCGGGATAGAGGCGGTCTTCTACACGACCGCACGACACACGCGAGATAAGCCGCGCTGGCGCGTTATGGCGCCGTTGGCTCGCCCCTGCGCACCCTCTGACCGTGCGCGCTTTGCGGCGCTGCTCAACGGCGCGTTGGGTGGCATATTGGCTAAGGAGAGCTTTACCGCGAGCCAGAGCTACTACTTCGGTCGGGTCACGGGCGTCGAGTACGAAACGCGCCACGTTCGGGGAACGTTCATCGACGCTCCTGAGTTGGCGCTGCGCCCGCAATACCCGGCGGGCGTCCGGGAGACGAAACCAGAGGCGCGGATAGGCCGCAGCGGTCGAGCGCTCGAGCGCGAGGCGATTCTGCAGGGGGTCACTTCTGAAACCATCGTCGACCTGCGCGCTGCTCTCTGGCACATCGATAACGCCGACCGCCCTGCATGGGTCGAGGTAATCCACGCGCTGAAGGATCTCGGGGAGAACGGAGAGACATTGGCGCGCGAATTCAGTCAGAGGAACGGCTACCCTTTTGATGAGGAGGAATTCCAACGCGTATGGGACTCTGCCAAGCCGACGAAGATTGATCACCGATGGGTATTTGCCGAAGCCCAACGGAGAGGGTGGCGGAACCCGCGCGCGGGCGGCTCCGATTACGCAACGCTGGTCGACCGCACGGATGTAGGCAACGCCAACCTACTCGTGAGGATCGCCGACGGCAATCTGCGCTGGGTCTCCGAGCGGCAGTGCTGGCTATGGTGGAACGGCGAGGAATGGGCAGAAGATGATCATGGCGTCTGCGGCTACGCCATTGCGGTGCGTGTTGCGGAGCATTACGCCAACAAGGCGGCGGAAGTGCAGAACCAGGCAAACGACGAAGCCCTTGACGACAACGGGCGCAAGAAGATCGCGGACGCGGTAAAGGGCATTCGGAAATGGGAAGCGGTTTGCCGAAGCAAGCGGGCCATAGACGCGATGCTCGCCATCGCCCAACGGACGACCGCCCTGCAGGTGGGGGCGGGCGATCTCAACTGCGACCCTTGGCTTCTTGGCGTGCGGAACGGTGTCATCGATCTGCGCAGCGGCAATATTAGGCCGGCCGCGCGCGAAGACTTGGTTACTCGGCGGGCATCCGTACCGTTCAACCCCGACGCCAAGGCGCCACGGTGGTCGCGGTTCATCCGCGAGGTAACATCGTCCCGGGATGGATCGCCGCGACCGCAACTCGCTGCATACCTGCAGCGGATGCTCGGCTACCTTGTCACGGGCACCACACGTGAGCAGAAGCTATTCCTGGCGCTGGGGACCGGGAGCAACGGTAAGAACATCCTGCTAGACACCGTTCAGCGCGTTGCAGGTGCCTACTGGGTAACGATGCCGGCAGCGGCGCTGATGACGCAGCGAAATGACGATGCAGAGCGGGCGTCGCCCATCACCGCGCGGCTGGCTGGGGCGCGTGCCGCGATCAGTGCAGAAAGTCGCGACGGGCAAAAGCTCGACGTGGCGCTGGTCAAGCTGCACAGCGGAGGCGGGTCCATGATCGCGCGATACATGCGAGAAAACCCGTTCAGCTTCGAGATCACCCACAAGCTCGTACTGATGACTAACCACCGGCCGGCGCTAGACCACTTGGACGACGCCATGCGCGGGCGCTTGCATATTATCCCGTTCGACCGGACGTGGAATCGCCCCGGGCACCCGGAGCGCGATCCCGCTCTGCCTGATGGAGACCCGGAGCTAATGGCGGCCCTGCGCGCCGAAGATGAGGGGATTCTATGCTGGCTCATCGAAGGTGCAGCGGCGTACTGCCGCGAGGGGTTGATACCACCTCCCGAAGTCGTGGCGATGACACGCGAATATTTTCAGGACCAGGACGACCTGGGACGCTGGCTCGAGGAGTACGAGCGGTGCGACCCCAAGCAAGGGGGGACGGTCGCTGCACTCCTGGAGGCGTTCGGGGACTGGTGCGGCAGAGAGGGCGTTACCACTCGCCCAGACAATCCGCAGGCCTTCGCGCGGGCGCTGACGAGCAGGGGGTACGAGAAGGTGCGCGACAAGAGCGCCCGTTGGGTGGGCCTTCGTGCGCGATCGTCGGGAACGATGACGGATGACGATTGATGACGGATTTTCCTAGTTCATCTCCTATACCCCTATTTCTCTATACATGGGGGAGATATAGGAAACGTCGTCATCAATCGTCATCCGTCACTGGCGGTCGACCCGGACGAGTCACCGACACCCAACCCGAAAGGACATGACATGCAAGAGAACTCCGTAATTCAGCCGGCGCCCCCAGGGACGATGCTGCTCACCTTCGGCCTGGAAGGCGATATGTGGCACGAACTGACTACGGTGCTCGCCTTCATCTTCGAAGCAGACACACCCGGCAGCTGGCAACTGGCGAACGTGGTAACCACAGTGCAGGGTGAAGAGCTGTACCCCGCACGATTCGAGTCGCTCGTGCCGCCATCAATCGAGAGCGATAGCGCTACGTGCCGCGCGCTGGTTGTCGGGGGCAGAGTCTCGTTCATGGATCATGAGTTCGACTCGGTCGAACGCTTCCTGGCCGTGATGCGGGAATGGGGCGGCCTGGTCGCTCATATGCTGACGGTGGGGCTCCCTCGTGCGGACCGAGCCGCGTGGATCTCGCAGCACGACTGCCGCGATCTGCTCGGAGCAGCCCCCCAGGACGCACAGAACGCGCCTCAGTCGACGGCGGCGCAGTCCTTCAGCCTGGTGTCGCCTCCCTCGTGCGCCACGTGGCGAACCGATATGGCCGCTCTATTGAAAGAAACTGCAACTTCGGAGAGCACATATGGATGATGACACCAAATTTGGTCAAAGGCCGCTGACCGGCAAGCGGGAGATATTCGCACAAGCAATCGCAGCACAAAGCCTAAACCTGTCCGACGCTTATCGCGCCTCCCACAACGCTTCGAATATGAAGCCGGCGGTCGTCAACGCTCGCGCATCGGAGCTCGCCAAGGTTCCGGCCGTTGCCGACAGAATCACGTACTTGCAGGGTGAGGCTACACGCGCCGCGGTGGCGAAGATCAGCTACACGCTCGCTGACGCGATGACGCAAGCGGACGACGCCTACGCCGCGGCGCAGTCATTCGAGCAAGCCGGCGCGATGGTGTCGGCTGCGACGCTCAAGGCCAAATTGGGCGGATTTTTGATCGAGCGCAAAGAGGTCCGCACTGGTGGGCAGCTCGATGACCTTGCCGTTAAAGAGCTTCTCGAGCTAAAGGCCGAGCTCGAAACGCGCAGGGCGCGTGAGGAAGCAGCCGATAAGCTGGCAGGCGGCGGGCCTGCGCCGGCAGCCCATCAACAAGACGGCAACCGGCCGACCAGGCGCACCCTGCAGTAGCGGTGATACCCGAACTGCTGGACCTAAGGGAGACGCTCGTGGAGGAGCGGGACAGCGACCTAGCGACACTCGACCGCGCGGTCGACTCCTCCACCCGCCGGTCGAACAATTAGCTGACGTCGGCATCGCATCTGGCTCTGGCTCTGGAACCTGCACGGATCCGCCACCTATACCGAAATCCCCATCGCATCTCGGTAGAAAGATCCGTTAACTTTCAGACTGCTCGCGGGAACGCTTTGCGTATTCAACAATCACTTGATTTCCGAAAGCGCTGGGTCGAGCTTGCTTTCTTGAAATACTTATCTTATCGTGCTATCTAACTATAATTACTCTTGGAAGGAGCGCAAGGTGAGATCAATCAACGTATCGACCGAAGTCTTTGCAGCGATATGGAAGGAGCGCCGCGAGGGTGAAGAAACAGAAGACGAGATTCTTTGGCACATTCTGAAACTTCCCCCTCGCTCCCAGAAGGAAGCGGACGCGCCTACGATCCAGCATTCCGGCGGCCTCGGCTACGAAAATGCAAAGTTCGGGGTAAGGCTCCCTGAAGGATTCGAGATTTTCCGCATCCATAAGGGGAAGGAGTATCGCGCAAGAGCGAGTGGGGGAAAGTGGCTATTACTTGGCACTGGGACTACTTATCCCTCCCTCCACAAATTGAGCTGGGCGGTCGTGAAGGGACACGAGAATACTTGGTACAACTGGAAATACAAGGCTGCGGATGGCAGTGACACCCTGATCAATAGCTTGCGGGACGCGTCGAAAATAGTGTCGAGGATTGAATAATGAAACGAGCGGCCATCTACGCGAGGGTATCCACCCAGGAACAGACGACAGAGAACCAGCTCCAGGAGCTCCGGGCGGTAGCGCAGCGCATGGGCTGGATGGTCGTGGACGAGTATGTCGATCAGGGCATCAGTGGCGCCAAGGGCCGGGATCAGCGCCCGCGGTTCGATGCGATGCTCAAGGCGGCCACCAGACGGGAGATCGACGTCATCGCAGTCTGGTCGGTGGACCGTCTGGGGCGCAGCCTGCAGCACCTGGTATCGTTCCTCGACGAGATCCATGGCAAGCGCGTGGATCTGTATCTGCATCAGCAGGGGATCGACACGACAACCGCGGCCGGGAAAGCGCTCTTTCAGATGTGTGGTGTCTTCGCGGAGTTCGAGCGCGCCATGATCCAGGAGCGCGTTCACGCGGGCCTGAAGCGGGCCAGGGCGGCCGGCAAGCGGTTGGGACGGCCGACTGTAGGACCGACCGTTGAGGCGAAGGTACGCGCCCTCCGGCGGCTTGGGAGAGGCATGATCTCCATCGCGCGGGAAGTCGGTTGTGGAGTCGGCACGGTGCAGCGGATCGTCGGGCAGGAAGCGTGCTGAGATCCTGCTACACCCGAATCAAGCTGCGTGACCCCTCCCTTGGCATAGGGTCCCCTTTTTCCTGGCCGATCTTGCGGCCACCCCCGGCACACCCCGCTTCGCGCGCGGGCCGCGCGTGGGCTCCCCTGACAGGGAACCTACGAGGGTCCGAAAATTTCGGTTCACAAATTTTCTTGATTTTTTCCAATCTGCAAGGAGTGCGGCCGCTTGGAACGGGTTGGCGTGTCAGAAAGCTCTACTTCTCGACTGTCTACGTTTCGGGGGAGCTTACGTGAACGTTTTCGTATTCCCGAAGCAGACGATGAGACGAAAACATGGTGACAGGTGAGATTCGACCCGGCACGGACGTTCACAAACTGTAACCCAACTGCAATCAATCCTAAGCTCGACTCTAATCGCCGTACCGCGGTTAGATTGCTCTACCGTTTACGAGAGCACAGTTACGTCTACCGCCTTTAGGCCACGCGGGGCTAAGACTGGGGTAAATTGGACGCTAGTACCCGGACCAACGGTGATGCTATCGTTTCGCAGGATTGCTGATCGATGGAAGAAGTAGTCTTGTCCCGAATCGTCAGAGATAAAACCGAACTCGGGACCGACCCGCTTTATCTTTCCCATTGACCTTGGCGCGCTAACCGGGGCGCCGCGACCACGCACGAGCGCCGAATGATCAGGCGCGGGCGCAGTTCGTTGAACAGCAAATCGCCGGTTGTATTGGTTTTGCAGTTCATCGGTGAAATCCCTCCGCTGGGCAGCATCCCATGGGTGCTCTCCGCGGCCTACGGTCCTGTAACAAGAGTCAACGATTTCAAGTAGCTCCTCGACTTGTTTGCTAGCAAGCGAACGATCCTTCCAAAAGGTTATGGCCCGCTCGGCCTTCTCCTTTATCGCCTTGCTTCCCAACCGAAATACCTCACTTGGCCGTTCGCCAAAAAACTGTCGTCCCAACAATCCGAGCAGGTGGTGTCGGTATGCCCGATATTTCTGCCGATTCTCCCTAAGAAGCTTGTCGAGTTCCACATAGGAAAGTGCGCAAATGAAATATGGCCAAGGGTCATGGCTCTCTTGGTACATCTCCCCTTTGCTTTGCCAATACGTCTTGAGGAGTTCGCCGTAATAATGATGCGCATTGTGTGGCTCACCGCTGAGCATTGCGACAAAAGCTTTAGTTTGAACTGCAATACTGATGATTCGATTAGGCGCAATGTTGTCTCGGTCATATTGACCGGAGCGCCGTTCGTAGAAGAGCCGAATCGTCGGGTCAGATATAGAGGCAAAAAACTCCTCCAGCCTTTTGTGAAATGGCTCCAACGTCGCAAACGCCTCCTGTTTTACTTCGGTTTGCCTATTGGTAGCTTTGATCACGAGGCCTGTCACTTCGGAACTAGAGGTCGCGATCAGTTTTATTGGAACGTGTAGGTCTTTCGTGACAAACGCTCGATTGAAGTAGAGAACGTGGCTTGTTTGGCAGCCATTGACGACCTGGTAATCGTGTAGCGTGAATTCAGATCCGATTGGTCGAATTTCCCGTGCGACGATGGTTATACCGTTATTTAAGATGGCGAATTTATCTTGGATTGCTTGGTTGGCGCGAACCGACTCGCTAATCTCAGTATTTACCGCATTGTCGCCCTGGTAATCCCGGACGTTTTCGTAGAAAAGATTTCGCTCTAGGTTGCCGTCCGCATCGACGATCAATTTCAGATATTCGCTTGCTGGTAGAACCCCAATGTATGCCTGATCGACATTCTGCATGCGCGGAAGAACTGCGAACTTCTCGAACGTGATCTGCCTGACAATTTGATGTTTGAGCGCGCGAAAATAGGACTTTAGCTTTTCCGCGTCAACCGGTGTAAATTTGACTTCCGAAAACAGGCCTGTTGCCTGTAAGTCGTCGCGGGCGCGAGTCATGGCGCCGACTAATTGGGGCTCGGCCTGCCACTTGCCGCACGAAACGTAGAATAGGTCACAGGCGGGAGCTATCTCCATCTTAATCGTGTTTGAATAGATTTCTTTTCTTATATCCTTGAAGCGGTTGACCTGCTCGGTATCATTAATTGACCCTTGGTCCGCAAAGAATGACTTGACGGCATCGGCAAATTTGAGAATTTCTCCGACGTCGAATTTATTCGCGGCCTTCGCTTGAACGAATATGAAATGGGCGTCCAAGCGATTGCGCTTCAAATCCGTAACCTCGTCAGGATCTAGAACCAATTGATCGTTGACGAGAATAGCTATTCCATCGACGCCATATGCATTCGCGCCCGTTGTCGCATCCAATGGGTCGATTCGTTGACCAGAAACTTTTGAAGCAACAGTCAAGTTAGCGAAGTGCTCGAACACGCGGTCTTCCCCGAGCGACGTGAGGTCATAATCCTTCGCGAATTGCTGTACATAGCTATCTAGTACGCGGTCGTGAATCACAGTTGTCTCCCCGTCAAGGGACTAGCAAATCCATCCGCATCCCTGGGCGCTACCCTTGGCTAGGGTGGGAATTCATCGCATCGGCAATCCACCGGTCGCGCGTGCATTCCGTTTGAGAGCACGCTCGGCCGCCTGGCACGCGTTAGGTAGCGTCCACTGCGGGTGCACTATTGGCAATCTACGCCGCCGAGAGAGTGCAAGCAACAGGCTCGAAGCGCTAGAGGTTCGGAAATATTCAGTGAACGGAAGGTATGGGGCAGCTCCGCCCCGTCGGTGCCAGGATTTCATGAAGCCGAAAATGTTCACAATGAGAGCGTAAGCAGACATTTGGCTTGCAGCGGGCGGCCGGCTGTTAAGGAATCGAATTGACCACATGCTCGATTGACTTCCTGAGCCCATAGCGTAGGATTACACGACGCCGATTTCGACCAAATTGCGGGCGCGGGGGAACCCCCGAAACAGCTAAAGCGGAGACCTCTCTCTAACCCGCTTTGGCCCTGCCGAGCGGGTTTTTTGTTGCTGCACTCAGGTTGGCTCGCCTCCCGATTGGGGAAGGGGCCGGGGGATTTGATTCCAGCTTGCGCCCTCGCCACTTGGCAAAGTCGCTAAAAAGGAGACTTATCATGGCTTCACCTGCCGCACCTTCGGGCTTGACGGCGTCACCACCCTCTTCGAGTGAACTAAAAAATATCATTCGGCTTGTAGCGCTCGCAATCGTAGGCTTGCGCGAGCGCGGGATTCTGACCAATTGTTGCGTTTGCCGCCACACTCATGTGGATGGTGGAAGCGGGGTGGTCGACGAGTTGGGCGGGATGATAATCGTCGCAGTGTGTTGCGGCTGCGCAACCCGTAATCTTTTCGAGACAGTCGACGAGACCAAGCGGTGGCTCTTGGGGCTCAGCGCGCCGGCCGACTACGTCATCGTGCCGGAAGACTGCGGGGCTTTTGTCACCTGGCTGGAAGAACTCTCGCACCAGACGCTCGCCCAGGTTATGGACAACTGAGCCATGGCGATTCCGATCCGCTTTCTCACTGCAGTGCTCAAGAAAGACACCATCGCGGCGACCTACCCCGGTGGCCTCGCTCGATTCCTGGGTGACCACCCTGGGGTCCAGGAAGATGACCAACTCGTCGGGGTTCCGTTCATGTCTAGCGGCGACTTACAGGAATTCATCGATCGGCTGCAGGGAGCCGGGTTCGACCTCGCCCAGGGGCTCGCTGTCGGCGAGATGTTCCACGGCGAGTGGGAGCCGTGCGCTGGCATCAAATTTGAGCCTGACGTCCGGGATAGTCCGAAAATGCGCTGGCGGGCAATGGCGGCGAAATCGGAAGGAGGATCGTGATGGCAACCCCGCCGAAGATCCCAATGCTGCCAGAGGAGTTACCACTGCAGCGCGTCACCCTAATAGTTACCTTGCCTCCTCGCCCGGCCGGCTTTGAGGGACTATTTGAGCCTCCTGAGACACTTCCCGTTCCGGTGAAGATGCCTCGGTCTGCAAAGTACCTTGGGCAAGTGGAATGGGCTTGGGGCCCGAACAATAACCTGGTCGCTGCCTACTACTTGTCCACAGACCGCCATCAAAGGTACTGGCTTCTCTGGGTGCGCCCATACGATGACAACTGGGGTAGGTGGTCTGAGCCCTTCATCTACACCTACGCGCCGAAGCAAGGTGTCCCAGCCAATGTCGCGGCGATCTATTTGCTCTTGGACTGCTGGAAGAACGAGCAATTGGAGTCAGAGCCTGGCCATTTTCACTGGATCAACAGTGCGGGGTTCCTCTCGGTAGAGGAACTCCACGCAATCGGTCGCGTCGTATGGCCCAAAATAGCCACCGCATCATAAGGAATGATCGGTGCTCACGCATCGAGTCCGGAACCGCAACTAATGAGGAGAGTGGCCCACATCACGGGCCGGGGGGATTTGATTCCAGCCATTCCACACGTTGATGGCGCGAGCGACGATGGGGTCTTCTTTCTCGTCGCCACCCAGTTGCTGGGTGGCTGTGCCACTTGCTCTTTAGCGTTACGGAGGCTCCAATGAAGGTCATTACGATCAGGCCGGACTTCTGGGTTCCCGTGATGGCCGACCATTTGACGAGACAGCGCATAGCTGAGTGGAAAATAGGGCGCGCTGTAGATGGACGGATGAAGCCGGGCACTCTCTGCGTTGTTACGAGCAGGGAAGACGTTGCCCCCGGTGTTTCGGCAGGGCACATGGTGCGCTTCGTTCGCGCGCCGATCCCCGGCGCGTCCAAAGCAATTTTCCAATATGCACCGCGGTACTACTCCGCTTCGCACAGCGATGGATTGTGGGTCGGCAAGGACAATGCGCACTACTGCTGCTTGATTGATCGGACAAGGCTTCGACTGCTTGAGCGATGGGAGGAGACCTGAGCATGGCGATCCCGATCCGATTTCTTACTGCAGTGCTGACGAAGGAAGCCATCGCGGAAAGCTATCCGGGCGGCCTCGCCCGATTTCTAGATGACCACCCCGAGGTGCCGGAGGACGACCAACTCGTCGGCGTCTCGTTTATGTCTGGCGGCGACCTCCAGGAATTCCTCGATCGGCTGCAGCGAGATGGATTCGACCTCGCACAGGGGTGCGCTGTCGGCGAGATGTTCCATGGTCAATGGGGCGAACCCTGCGCTGGCATCAAATTTGAGCCCAACGTCCGCGATAGTCCGATGATGGGTTGGCGGGCAATCGCGGTTCCGCGCGAAGATGGGCCGTGATGGCTAACGCACCGAAAATACCAATGCGACCGGAGGATTTGCCGCGGCAGCGGGTTTCGCTGGTCGTGTCCTTGCCGCCACGCCCGGCCTGATTTGAGGGCCTACGTCAGCCCTCAGAGACACTTCGGGTGCCGGTGAAGCTCCGTCGAAATTACCCGCCTCGGGGCGATGCACGGTTTGAATAATACCTGCGAGAGCGAAGTCTCCGCCAAACATTCGGGCGATTGTCCCCCCGAGGGCCGGGAATATATTTGCGGAAAGCGAAATAGGCGGTTTGAATTTCCTATGCACTACGCTTCGGCACTGGTGATAGAGTCCGGAAGCAATCGAACACGTCGCCCGCGCGCTGCCGAGCAGAAGGAGCAAGGAACGAACGCCGTGCGTGTATTCTCTGCACCGTTTGGGGAGTTCCAGCACAAACTGAGGAACAACAGCCTCTTCGCCGAGCTGGAGTCCGGCTTTCCGCGTGTTATCGGCCACACAGTAGCCCCGGGGGAGGCTGCGTCCTGGCGTGCGTCCCTCCCACGATTGGAGAATGCCCTCAGCCTGGCCGACTTGTCCGGCGACGTTCACGTCACCCTGGAAGAGCGCATTCCGTACTACAGCAAGCGAATAGACGCCTGCCTCTTCGGACATGCGATCGACGGCCAGCCGCAGGCGGTCATCGTGGAACTGAAAGGCTGGGCCGAAGTAGTTGCGCTCGATGACGGGAACGTGGAGACCTACATCGGCGGAAAGCCGCGGACCACGTTGCACCCGTCCGAGCAGGCAAACAGGTACCAAGAGCATCTCCAAGATTTCCGTCGCGCCTTCCAGGGGCCAGATCGGTTTGGGCTGGCGGCATGTGCTTACTGCCATAACTACCCCGGCATCGTTCCGGACGAGGGACTGTTTCATCCCCAGTTTGATGCCCTGCGCGAGTGTAGCCCGACATTCGGAGAACACGATGCCGAGATCCTCGCGAAGTACCTGAACGTGCGGCTTCGCCGCGGTCAAGGCGCCCCCGTTCTCGAACGCTACGACCGCCTTGGTGTCGGGCCCTCCAAGTCACTCATCGAGTATGCCGGGCAGATGATTCAGGGGCAGAGCGTGTTCCGGCTTCTCGATGACCAGGTTGCCGCGAACAATGCGATCCTGCGGGCCGTGCGAAAGTCCTCCAAGCGCTCCGGCAAGCACGTGTTTCTCGTTCGCGGTGGACCAGGCACAGGGAAATCGGTGATCGCCCTCAACGTCCTGGGAGAGATCATCCGCAAGGAGTTGGAGGTTTACTTCGTCTCCGGATCGGCCGCGTTCACCCACGGCGTCCGTCGGATTCTTGGTAATCGTCTGGCGGGCCAAATCCGCTTCACCGACTTCTTCTGGAACTCGATACCGAACAGCATCGATGCCCTCGTTATTGACGAGGCCCATCGAATCCGTGCCAAGTCCGAGCCCAAAGTCCCGGGCTCTCAACGACCCAAGATCAGCCAAGTTGAGGAATTGATTCGAGCCGCCCGCATCACGGTTTTCTTTGTGGACGAGAACCAGATCATCTCCCCCAAGGAGGTTGGAGAACCGGCCCTCATCCGTGAAACAGCGAAGCGAATGGGCGCCGAGTACGAGGAGTTCAACCTCGTCGGCCAGTTCCGCTGCGACGGATCGGCGACCTATATCGAGTGGCTCGACGACATGCTTGGCATTGCGGACGCACCGAAGGAACTCAGGCTGGTCACCCCGACCGGCTTCAGGTTCAAACTCGTCGAATCCCCACACGAACTGCTCGCAGAAATCAGGGCGATCAACGCGGCCCACCCGAACACGGCACGTCTCTTGGCTGGCTGGTGCTGGCCTTGGAGCAATCCGCTTCCAGATCGCTTGGTCGATGATATCCAAATCGGAGACTTCCACTTCCCGTGGGAATCGAAGAACAACAAGCGTCCTCCTCCGGGAATCCCCGAGGCCAAGCACTGGGCCATCGATCCGGCAGGTGTCCACCAAGCCGGGACCGTTTACAGCGTTCAGGGTTTTGAGACGCAGCACGTCGGGGCAATTTTCGGTCCCGATCTGGTCGTCCGGAACGGCACGTGGTCGGCGCAGCCGAACATGAACTACAGCAACAACCTCCGCCGAAAGCCGCCCGACGTGGCCCTGCCGTACCTCAAGCGCATATACCGGACCTTGCTTTCCCGGCCGATGGAGAGCTGCAGCGTTTTCTGCACGGACGCCGAGACCCGGGCTTACCTCGCGAGTCGAATCCTCCCGGTTTGAGTTTCTGGAAAGCTACGCGGAAAGGCTTCCTGGTGGCACCCGCAATGCATCAAACCGTCAATGCGCGTCGGCACGTTCTTCGAATTGGAATAGTCCCGGGCGGGCGGTCTGGTGAATAACGGTTACCGGCAGGTAGGTCATTTCTGAATCCATCCGCATATCGGGCTAAACTGAATAACAGTCAGCGCAATTAAGGGGGCATAAGTGCCAGTTCGCCATCTGCCATGCGGGACGCCTGTCAACGAAAGTGAACGCAAAGCCATAGATTTATTGAAATCTAAGTTGCATTCCGCTGTTGACAACTGGGTAATGCTGTCGAATCTCTATCATCATTCTCGCGCTGCGCGACTATCCGATGAAATTGATCTAGTCTTGATCGGATGCCGCGGCGTAATCGTGGTGGAGATCAAGCACTGGGATCTTGGCTATATCAAATCCAACGCGATTAAGGCTGAAGCGGAAGCGGAGCGCATTAATGACAAAGCCAAGCGGATTGCGGGAAAGTTGAGGCAGGGTGGCAGAGACAGCGGTTTTGTCTCTGCCAGAATGCTTCTTACCGGCGGTGGTACCGGTGTTAGCGGCGGCCAACGGCAGTCCATTCGCGGTGTGCCCGTCTTCGGGCTTTCGGAATGGAGGGAATTGACCGAAATCGCAAGTTTGGCAATTTTCACACTCCAACAGATCGAGGAAGTAGCGCGAATCATTGAGCCCCACAGCAGTCCCGCGCTGACCGGGCAGCTTCGGCAGTTTGGCGGGCTAATCAATCTCGAAAAAATCAGTTCTTCCACTGAGTCGTTCCATCGCGTTTACCGGGGACAGCACCCCAGTCGACGCGACAAGGTGGTCTTGCACTTGTTTGACCTATCAGCCAGCAGCGAAAAGCAGCCGAAGGACCTCGCGCGGCGCGAGTTTGATGTGATCCAGCAATGGCAAAAATCGCCCTTCGTGCCTAGTCTGCTGGATTCGTTTCAGGAAGCGGAGCAATACCCAGGCGAGTTGTTTTATTTTTCTCTTGTAGATTCCGATGCGCCGACCTTGCTCAAGCGCAGCGAAGATAAAGAGTGGAGCCGCGATGATCGGATTCGATACGCACAAGACGCCCTGCGCGCCTTACATGGATTCCATTGCCCCGACGACTCCCAATTACCCGCTCTCGTGCATCGTAATATCACTCCGGAAACATTGCGCGTTCGACACAACGGCAAGCCCTTGTTCACGGGCTTTAGCTTTTCGCGCATTGCCGATGCACAAACCATTTCGCCTACAGATGCCCAACACGCGGCAGATGAATGGGCTGCCCCAGAAGTGCGCCGTGGTGGACTCCCATCGGCAGACGCCCGTTCCGATGTCTATTCGCTCTGCAAGTCGCTGAGCATTTTGTTTGCTGGCGACAACAATGCCGACCGAGAGGCGAGAGACTTACTCGCTCTGGGCTGCGAGGAAGACGCCCAGAGGCGTGAGGCGCCCATGGAGCTGGTATCAGTGCTGGAAAGCCACACACCGCCGAGCTCGAAATCCAGCATTTCACAGCTCCCGGCCCCACAGTTTTGGGACGAAGGCACGATAGTGCCATTTCAAAGCACGCACTACAGAATTGTTAGTCGCCTCGGTAAAGGGGGGATTGGCCAGACGTTCAAGGTGGTTGAGCTGGACGCAAACTCTGATGAACTTTTCGGAACCTACGTAGCCAAGGTCATTCAACATGAGGCAGATGCCGTAGTCGCGCTGCGCGCCTACCGCAAGGTGCGTGCTTACACCGTGCATCGCAATCTTTCTGCGCTGCACGAAATCGCCCCCACATGGCAACGGGATCGCTTTGCCGCTCTGCTGAAATGGATTGAAGGAGTACCACTCCATGACTTGACGGGCGTGCTTGAACTATATCGCGAAGAACTGGCGGAGCCATCCGTGGAGACGTTGGCCCTACGCTGGCTGAAAGATTTGTGCGAGGCGCTTTGGCAACTGCATCAAGTACGGCTGGTACATGGTGATGTTAGCCCACGCAATATCATCGTGGAAGGCGGTAACGTGGTGCTCACGGACTACGACACCGTGACAGATCAGGGCAGCGTGCCGCGTACACACCATGCGTGGTATGCCAGCGAAGTGGTTGAAGTAGGCACTGCAATCACGGCAAGTGACGATGTGTTTGCGCTTGCCGCCAGCCACTTCCATGTGATTTTTGATCGTGAGCCATTCTTGTTTGGGGCCACGCGCCGCAAGAATCAAGGCCTTAACTGGGAGGGCATCAAATCTGCCGACATGCCGGAGCTGCGCGCGTTTCTGGACCGAGCTACCCATCCAAATGCACAACAACGCTTTATGGATGCTCGTGACGCGTTGTCGTTTCTGACCGCTAATGTAACGCCCGACGCACCTAGCTCTGTGGCGCCATCGCCGCCTCTCACCACGTTAAGTGCTCAAGTAGTTGACCGGCTCAGCGACTTGCTGACCGCCTATCCAGGCTCGCGCTTCGGCAACGCCGAGACGCGCGGTTTGGATTCTGACTTTGCCGCGCAAACCTATGTGGAAACCGGACTGGATCACGCACTCAAGCGGGATGTTCAAGCCGCCGACGTGGATTTGATTGTCCTCTTCGGTAACGCTGGCGACGGTAAGACCGCCTTCCTTCAAAACCTCGCGCAGGAAGTCAGTGGCGACTTTATTCCCTCCAAACAACGTTTGTGTGAAAGGCGGCTTGAAGGCGGACGCATGTTCAAGGTCAATCTTGACGGCTCGGCGGCTTATCAGGAACAGAGTGCCAACCAAATTCTTGAGGCGTTCTTCAAACCGTTCCACACCTTGTCGTCTGCGCACAATGCCACTCATGCCATCGCCATCAACAGCGGCAAGATGCTGGAGTGGTTGGACGAACGCAAGGATGACACGCCGTTCACTGAGCAGTTACGCGACTCTCTTTTTGGGACCCAGGCGACACCGAACCCCCGCCTGCGTCTCATCGACCTCAATCAGCGGTCGCTGGTTGGTGGCATCAATGAAGGGCGGATCAGCACGCAGTTCTTAGATGCGTTGCTGGATCGCTTTCTGGGAACGCAAATCAAACCGGACCCCTGGGCGGTTTGCACTTCGTGTTCGGCGCAGCATCGCTGTAGTGCACGGGCTTCCGTGCTGGAAATGCGGGACGCTCGGCGCGGCGCGCAATTGCGTAAGCGTCTGGCCGATGCGCTGCAAGCCTGTCACCTGCGCGGCGAAATCCACATCACCGCGCGTGAACTGCGCGCGGCGTTGGTATTCATTTTCTTCGGTGTGCATGACTGTCAGGAACTGCACGACAACCCAGAGCTCACGCCGGCACCATACTGGGATCGCGTGTTTTCAGCTGAAGGTCCCGCCAGCGCCCAGCGGCAAGGCGAATTGCTGAAGGAACTTGCTCGCTTCGACCCCGCAATCGACGCCAACCCAATCGTGGACCGTCAATTACTCGCAAAACTCCCAATTTCTGCACCCGGCACGTCAGAGCGTCTGGCCTCCGCCCGCCGGCGTGCCTACTTCGAGTGGGGCGAAGGGGAGTTCGCACAATTGCAGCTATCGTCCGACGCACTTCCACTACACGGCGCACAGCATCTGGATCGCTTTCGCCGTGTGCCGCTGATGAACGAACAGGAGCGGCAGACGCTATGCCATGAACTTTGTCAGGGCATTGCGCGCTTGGAAGACCTACCGGAGGTAGTGCATACCCGCTCGGATGGACTGCCCCTGCGCCTGACCCCGCGCACGCCCACCGACAGCGCCTTCTGGGTGCTCAAGCCTTGGATACGGTTTACCCTCACTGCACCGCTGCCGCCCGCGACCCTGGGGTTGGAGGTGCTGCACACACACCTAGTTCTCACCTATCGTTACGCTAAAGGCAGTGAAGAGCGCCTGCCCATCGGGCTTGAACTGTTTCACCTGCTGCTGGAACTCAAGGATGGGATGCAACTTTCGGGCATCGGGCAAGAAGGCGTCTTCGCGCACCTGGAAATCTTTGTGCAACGTTTGGCACAGGAAGACAGCCGAGAGCTGTGGGGCTGGCACCCGGAGGCCGATGCAGGCGTCATGCGGCTACGGGTTACCTTGCAAGACGGCCGGCAAACGCTCATTCGTGAGCTGGCTCCTGACCTGAGCGGGGAACGCGTATGAGCAGGACCGCCAAGACAATCGTGGAGGACGTGCTGACCGCTGCGCGTTGCCGTGAGCTTTGGACAGCTAATTACCTACCCGCGCTTCCATTCACTCCTCAAAGCTTCGAGATCGGTGCCTTGCTCCCAGCCATGCTCTATATGGCCCGCTGGGGGCACCGGCGCGGCAGGGGCGCATTCCGTCAAACCTTCGGGCAGTTGAAAGAAGGCAAGCCCGAGGCTCCTAGTACGCAGGATGTAGCAGCGGGCCTGCTGCGCAAACTCCCGCAGGCCTTTGTCGGTTTTGCGGATGAAACCGGGCCGGCGCAACTGGCCGATCTATTGCTTAGCTACTGCTTGGAGAACAAGGCCCACGAGGAAGGGCACGAATCGCCAGTGCAGCGCATCTTTGCGACCCACTACCTGTCCAGTCATGTGGATTTGCCAGATACGGCTGCGAACTTGCGCGGCGTTCCGGAATTATTGACCGCGTTGCTCTCTTGGACTGACAAAGGCGAACACATTGAGCCCGGTAGCCAAGGGATGGGCCGGTTTGCGGTGGGCGACGGTTTTCAGACGAACCCTCTGCTGAAGCTATTTGCCAGCTATATGTCGGGGCGTGGACCGCTTGTCTCTAATCTCGGTTCTGACAGCTTTGACGAAGTTGCTGCGAACGATCTTGGAATTGACGAACTCTTGGCAGTGCGAATAGCAGAAGCCTGCGGTCGTGCGCCGGATAAAGCATCGAAATCCAAAATTGAAACTGACCATCGCATCCCCAACCGCTGGCCGATAGCCGATGCCGCCGCCAAGCACCTGCGTAGAGACCTGATGAGCTTTATTGACGTGTATGGGCCGCAGATGCCGCGACAGGCGTTTTTGCCAATGCTGGAGGCCAGCATTGCTTTGGGTTTGACCAATATCCTGCTCAGCACTGCGCACTGCCTGTTTGAGTGGGAGCGTAGCGGCAGCGTGCCAAGAGATAAGGACGGCGGCCAGGCCCCCTGGCCACTATTTGTGGATGCCTCGCTAGGACAGGACAAGGCGCTACGCGGCGTGTCAGAGTCGGTCATGTCGGAATGCGCCGCTCGCTTCGAGCGAGTGCCAGTGATTCTTATGCAAATGCGCGTGCTGGACGAACGCGCTCGGTTTGATCAAAGACTGAAAAGTGAACTTCCCTCACCGTTCCCTGACGCGCGTCCCAGACTGGATTTGTTGGGCAGCTTGTTGCACGAGCGCCATGATCGTGCAGAAGCGATTTTGGGTCGCTTAGATGAAGACTGCCAACGTCTAGTCGAGGCACTCACTGCAGCGGAGGAAGCACCAGCGGTCGTTGAGACGCTTCAGATCGCAAGCAGTGGTTCCGTCCAACGGCTTGCGCAGGCCTTAGTGGACTTAATCGGAGACAAGCAGCAAGGCGCGAACTACCGCAAAGCCCTCGACAATTCATTGATGACCGATCGTCCAAACGGTCTCGCCATCAAACGGCGCGTCCAGCGCAGTGAAGACGGACGACGAAAATTTGTAGACTTGCGCGCCATCGTTCTAACAAATCCGATGCTGGATTTCCTGGTGCATCGGCATTTACGCAAAGATAGTAAGGGGCAGCCGGAACAGGTGCTCTCGTTGAAGAAGTTTCTTGAAATCCTACGTATTCGCTACGGCCTGTATGTTGATCGCGAGCCGCCCGGCACCTCGGTGCCACAAGACCTGTTACGTGCCAACAAACTCTGGCTAGAGCGTCGCCTACGCGATTTGGGGCTGCTGGTGGGGGTGAATGACGCCGAGTCCATGAAGCAGCTTCGTCCCCGCTTTGAGGTGCTTGCCGTGGTGGAAGGAGAATCTGATGCCGTTGCCTAGCAATGCGACGCCTCTGTTGGTTAGTGTGTTCAAGAAGCTATTGGGCCGCGCCACACCCGGGAGCATGGCCTTTGTTCGCTGCTTGCCCGCCGAGGCTGTCACAGCATTGGCCGCAGATCCACTGTTTGATCTGGCGCCCTGGAAAGTCGCCGCCGTTACCGATTACGCCGATACCGCAACGCGGCGCATCACGGCGGATGTCGCGGTGGAATGGCGTGAAGACAAGTCCGACCCGGTATTATTGCTAGTAGACACCGACACCGCCGGGGCCGGGATGGACGGCATCTACAGTGCCGCTCGCGAGCTGGCCGAACCACAACTATTTGAAACCTGCATTCGGTTGGCACACGAGCGCCTACCCCATGGATGCAAGCGTTTTGCTGAGGCCGCACGCAGAAGAGCGCGGCGGACTTCGCGCAACCAATCACTTTCGCCCTGGCAGGAGTTTGCCTACCTCTGCCGAGCAAGCGCGGGGCAACACCTGCTGGGAGAAGCCCTGCCTGAGCTGGGTCTATGGCCAATAGATACGGAAGAAGAAGTGGGGGAGGCGGACCTAGACCGCGCGGCCCGGATAGTGGATCGCTTGCTACCTCGTCAGGGTAATCGGCTGTCCCCGGACGCCCGCGTTGCCGCTTTGCAACTACCAAAGAAGCAGGCGGATGACGCCCGCGAATTGGTGAAGTTCTTGGGTGAAGCCGAGCGCCTCACGCGCCTAGATGCCCTGAAGCTGCTGGAATCGAGAAGTAATCTGTGGATCAATCGATTGCAGCCTGGGGTATTTGAAACTCAATCGCTGATACGAATTGGCTGGACTCCTTGGCGCGGCAAGACCGGCAGACTCCTGAGTTGGTCTGGCCTGCAGGAGAACGCTGACCACCGATTGGAGTTGCTCCTCAAGGCTGACAGCGCCGACGGCGATGACCCCAAGGATCGCGCCCGATTGGAAGTGCGTTGGAAAACGGACCCGGCCAGTTTGCCGAAGGGCGCTGTTGACTACCAGATTGAGATTCGCGCTGGCAACGATGTATTGGCTGAAAAAGCCGTTAGTCACGCAGCCAAGCCAGAACAGCGTTGCGTATTCGTACAGGAGGACTTTGTCGAGTTAGATGAGAACTCACGTTTTGAAGCGCAGGTGCTGATCCGCGCGCTAGCTGGTGATGGCGGCGAGGCGGACGACAGCCCCTACCGTGCCGTGAGTGAGGAGTTCGTAGTTTGTTTTGGAGAGCGGGATACCATCACCAAAAACAGCACCGGCACCGTGTATCCCACACTTGCACTGGCCGTAGTGCAGATCGCGCCCGATGCAGCGTCTTTCGACGTTATTGCCAAGAGCATCAGTAGCGCACAGGTGTTTAGTCGCGACAAGAAAGGCTTCATCACCTGCCGGCATGATGGCAAGTCGGCGAGGGTGCTATGCCCAAATTTGCTGCTCGGCCTGGCGCGTGACTGGGTTGCGCAAGGCGGTATACCCGGCCGCTGGCGGGTGCGGGTGCGCGCCGACGGCACTGCGGCGACCAAGCCGGAGTTCGTTAAGATTGAGTTGGGCGCAGATGCAGGTGGCGAACGGTTTTCGCAAATTTCGACCGCGTTCATGAGATGGCTAGCGCAGTCCAGTTATGGGCCGCTCGCGGTGCTCTACGCTGACCAAAAGCCAGTCACGGATTACGTGAATGCCGCCACCACTTGGTGGGAGACAGCGGCGCCGGAGGTTGCGTTAATGCACACGCTTGAAGTGGTGAGCGTAGCAGATCAGCGGATTGGTTTGATCGTGCTGCCCACACATCCGCTTCGCGTAGCTTGGCAGCAGGGGTTCGACATGCTTGCTTTTCAGCATTGTTACGATGGAGGCGTCAAGCCCGCGCGCGTGGCGAAACTCTTGTCTGCGTTATCGAGTTCGCAATATCCCGCCATGCTGCCCGGTCTGGACGGTAGCCCAGCCTTTGCATACGCCGACAGCTTGGGCTTTCATGCGGTCGCAATGACCTATGTGGACGACGCCGAACCCAAGGCGACAGTCGCCTTGCTCTCGCGCCTCTTGGCCGAGGGCGACGCGCAGGACGAAGAATGGGTGGCCCCCTCGGTTGGCAAAAGCGCCGCAGATCTGCTCGGCGGTGAAATCGCCAGTTATCTAATGCTGCACCCTGACACCCGACGGGTTGCATTGCACGCCTTGCGTCCGGGGGATGGCATGTCAGTGGCGAGGGCCTTGGGGTCGGCGCTGCGTCGTGTCGAACTGTCCGATGATATGGAAGATGAGGAACCCTTGAACGAGCTCGACAAGCGCGCGTTTCAGCTTGATCTGTATCCTGCTGACAGTGGTGGACATTCCTGTGGCCACTTTCTTTCGGCTACGGCCGCTCGTCGCCGAAGCGGAGCGGGCTCTGTGCCGGAAGGTGATCGTTGGCTGCTGGAAAGCGTGCGTCGTCCCGGCGACGTGACCCTGCCACGTTTGTCATGGGCACGCCGTACAGTCTCGGTACCTCAGACGCCAGCTCACTTGGCGCTCGCGTTTGATTTTCTATCAAGCCGACTCGAATACCGACCCGTCGAGGGCCTCAATAGAGGTTTATTGGAAGTCCACGGCCTTGCGTTGACGCCGGATCGCTGGTTTGAGCCCAAGCCGATTCCGCGCTGGATTTCGGTAGTGCCGACTAACCCAGACGGCGAGAAGCACCCGGCCAACCGGGCGTATTCCGAGCGTCTCGTGAAGGCGCACTCTGCGCTGATGAAAGCGGTTGCGCGTGATTTGGGAGGTGGCCCCAATGATTGGCCGGTGATGGTGACAGAGGTCAATCCTGACCAAGAGGATGCGCTTGCCCGCTTACACCGCCTGTGTGATTGGGTGGTATCGGTGGATCGTCACGCTGGGGTGGAGTATTTCGATTCGCCACGCGATTTGCCACGTCCATATGACGCGTACCTAATTGACTGCGTACCAGAGCGAGATGATCTTGGTTTTCTGCAACTGATTACTTCGACTAGCTCTCTGGACGAAATCAAACGTTTGCTTGACGCCGCGCTGGGTGAGATGGGGCTTTCCACCAGCCCCAAGAATTGCGAGTTACTGCTGAATGCCTTGAAATCACTTAGTGGGCGCTTGGCACTGCGTCTGACCACTGCCGGCACTACGATTCCGGAGTTAGTGGCACTCGCCATGGTACAAAATCATTGCGCCAGCGCCGATGAAGCCGATACCACCTTCCCATCCTTGCAAAGTGGCTTCTTTGTGCCGTTGGACGATGTTCCTGAACTGCTGCGAGGCGTGGGCGAAACTCGGCCGGACACTGGTCTACGCGCCGACTTGCTGTATGTGACAAGTGCCAGCAAACGCGGCGGTCTGCGTTTTAGCTTGGTGGAAGTGAAATTTCGTCGTTATTTGAAGACTGCACGCAGCACCGATGTGACCGATGCGATCACGAAGCAACTCGATGCCTCCGGCAAGCAATGGGAGGCGCTTTATGGTCAAACGACGGTGCCTCTGGAAAAGACCATTCAGCGTGCGCGATTGGTGCGGGTGCTGCGCTTCTATCTGCGCAAGGCCAGACGCCACCAGCTTGCACAGGATGCTTTCGACCGTATTAGTTCCGAAATTGATCGCTTGAGCAAAGAGGCGGCGAGCTATGAACTGATCAGCATGGCAGAGCAAGCGCGTCCCGGAATTGGCTTTGTGCTGTGCCCTGAATACGCTGCACAGGACGCAACGCGAATCGGCGCGGATGGTAACGCGGAAATCTGGCTGTTCGGGCCAGGGGCCTTGAAGCCGCCGTTGGGCACGACACCTGGAGGTCAGGTACCTTCAAGTTTGAACCATGCTGCGCCGACTCCGGCAAGCCCCTTGCTGATGGCTGAGTCTGCGAAGCCGCCAAATCAAGCCGCCCCTGTTGTCCCGTCCAACGGGGCCGACATTGTGCTGGGCCTGCAACTGGTGAACGAAGAAAAAGTTATATGGCGAGTGAGTACCCAAGGCAACCCACACCTGCTCATCGTCGGCTTACCGGGCATGGGGAAAACTACCTGTTTGATTCAACTTTGTCGTCAGTTGGTGGAAGCAGGGATCGCTCCGATTGTGTTCTCGTATCACGAAGATATAGACGAGAAACTTGATGCGTTGCTTCCCAAAACACTCAAGGCGGTCAATTACGCCGGCTTAGGCTTCAACCCTCTTCAGGTCGTCGGTTCAAGCCCGCTCGCCTACATGGATAACGTGACGATGCTACGGGATATTTTTGCCACCATCTTTCCAGACTTGGGCGATGTGCAACTCGGGAATATTCGTGAGGCCCTCAAGCAGAGCTATACAGACCGAGGGTGGAGTAATACCAGCAGTGGGACCCTTCCGCCGTTCAGTGCATTTTTTGACACGCTTCGGGCGGCGGCTAAACCTGATAAAGGGGTCATGCTTCGCCTAAGCGAACTGGCAGACTACGGCTTTTTCTCGTCAACCAGCGGCAGCGCCAGCCTACTCGACGCGGATGACGCCACCATTATCAGGATCCACGGCACGCAGAATGAACTCTTGCAAAGAGCCTTCGCCTCATTCGTATTGCACAATCTGTATCAAGCCATGTTCAGGCGTGGCCCACAGAACCGAATTACTCACGTAATTGTGTTTGATGAAGCACACCGGGCAGCCAAGCTCAAGCTGATCCCAACAATGGCCAAAGAGTGCAGGAAATTTGGTTTGGCCCTAGTCGTGGCCTCACAGGAAGTGAAGGACTTCGACGATTCGATGTTTACCGCCGTGGCCAGTTACCTGGCGTTACGAGTCAACGAATCAGATGCCAAGAAAATGGCGCGAGTGATGGCGCCATCCGATAAAATCGCATTATATTCCGATCGGATCAAGCAAACAGAAAAGTACAGGGCGTGGTATCTCACCGAAGGAATGAAAACACCAGTGAGTACCAAACTTTCTACGCTTAATTCGTAGCTTGCTCGCGGCTTTAACATCGTTCCTGTAAGCACACGTCCAAGTTCACCCCCCCCACGTGACACTGCGCATCTGTACTGGATTCGTCACTGCAGCTTGAACGACCTGACAGCAGACAACAGACACGACGCGCCCATTGATTCGGCTAGGTTCAGCATGAGCGACTTGAAAACAAGAACAACAGCAGGCGCAGCCACACTTCAGCCCGTGGAAGCCGGATATGGCGAACTGGGATTGCCGGACTTGTTGTCATTCGGAGGCGTGGGGTGAATATCACCTATACCGTACCCGAGGGCAATTCGTTGCGATAATTCGTTGTAGTGTTTCCAGTGCACGCAAACCGGCCAGCATGCGCGTTTAGGAGCCACATGAGTAGTCACGCGTCTTGTCAATGAGAAGCCGCAAACCAGATAAGGCCGTCAGCTCGCCCTTCCTGCGCGTGGAGTGCAGTTGTAAGGGCGCAAACCCTAATTGCTACAAGTGCGGTGGCTGGGGATATCTTGACACGATTGGCGAAGGCCGCGCATCAGCGGGGCCAGCGGGCGCTCCAGCTTGGAGTCGGCGGATGCCGCGGAGCTCAAAAAAGCCGCAGGCTTCACGGAAAGCGAGTTCCATGGTCCTCTGCCCACAGTGTGGAACCTTAGTTGCCAAGCTCCAAAAGCACCTCCGCAAAGTACACTCTGTTCGGGTACCAACGCAGTGTTCAAAACCGGTCGTGTTAGTCGTTTGCCCGCAATGCGCCAAGCACATTCTCCAGAATCAGTTGCAGGGTCATATAGAAAGTGAGCACAGGAGCAAGACTCCGAAGGGTTCAAGCCGCGAAGTATTGCACCTCCCCATGAGAAGCCAGTTCGAAACCCACCGTGAAACAGACACCGCCCTTCGACGACTGGTGCAAACCCAAAACGTCGCACAGGGTGATCACGACCATGGGCAAGTTGACTTACAGCTGCCCGATGACGTCCTAGTTACTCGTGGTAGAGATCAATATTCCGTTGCTTCAGCAAGGTTGAGGACGGAACGCGTAAGGGCCGCGCAGAAGGCGTACCGCGCGCAGAAATCGGCGGAAAGGGAAACTGCCGCCGAGCGCAATAGGAAGCACCAGGTCGAGCCCAAACTGATCTCGCATGAAGAGTATTTATCCAAGAGGAGGAAGAAGGTCCCTCGGACAGGCAGACCGGAACTAGCCAACATTAAGCCGTTGGCTAAGCAGGCTGGAATTAAGGCCCAGTTGAATAGCAAGAGGAAGTCAAAGAAGAAGACAAGAAAGAAAACAAAGAGGCGAAGCGTCTGGGCGGTTTCGGGCGGTGCTTTCGAATCAAACCGTCGTCGGCATTAGTCTCCAGCCATGTCTTGTGGGAGGCGGGTGCGGATTGCCTGTCTAGTGCGCGCGATCTAGCCGACCTTGCACAGAGTCAATTGTCAGCCCTCCTTGCAGATAGCAGCAGCATCTGGGTCGCTAAATGCCGTGCGCCAAGATTAGATACCCTGAGGCGAAGCGTTTCACCACTTAACGTATGAAGCGTGAGAACTATCGCTTCTCCCTCAGGTGACTTCTCCAGCGGGACGTAGGTTACGACGGTCTCGCAGGATTCGTCCAATTGATGGTCCTCCCCTTGACAGGCACGAAACCCGAGTGGAATTGAAATTGCGTTACTAGCGCGGATTGGCAGCGTTCGCGGCGCTCTAGTATTCCGCGGTGATTTTGAACGTGCGCTTCATCGGCTGCGGCGAGCCTGGGCCGAACCACACGTTCCAGATCTTCGCCGCCTCGCCGGAGGCCTCGGTGTCGAGCAGCGCCTGGTTGATCGCGTCCTTGAGGCGCGGCTCATCCTTTTTGAGCGCAAAGCCGACGTTGCGCGACTTGGTGAAGTCCGTCAGGAACAGGTAATCCTCCGGGTGGCCGTCCTGGCGCACGATGGCGGCGAGTACCGTCTCGTCGGTAGTGAACGCATCGACGCCGCCCTCCTTGAGCGCCGCGAAGGCGATGGAATAGTCGCGCACATAGACGAGGTTCACGTCGGGGACCACCTCCTTCAGATTGCCGCCGGCCGTGGACGTGCTTGCCGACGAGGCCTTGCGGCCCGCCAACTGGCGCACGGAGGTGATGCCGGAGGACTTCTTGACGATCACCGCATGCGGGGTGACAAAGTAGATGTGGCTGAAGTCGACATCGCGCAGCCGCTCGGTCGTGCGCGTCATCGAGGTGGCGACGAAATCGAGCTTGCCTTGCTGCAATAGCGGAATGCGTTCGGCGCTTGAGAGCGGCTCCATCTCCAGGCCCAAGCCTAAGCGGCGGGCGACCACGCGGACCAAGTCGAGGTCATAGCCGGTGAGCGTGCCGTCGGCGGCCCTGAAGCTGAACGGGGCGCGGTGTCGCTGACCCCGACCATGAGCTTGCAGCGGGCCTTGATCTCAGCGAGCCAGTCGGCAAAGGCGGTCGAGACAAAGGCTAGGAGCAGGGTTGCCGCCAGGACCGCGCGGATGGTCTTGTTGGTGTGCACGTTCGTCCTCCTCCAATGATTGAGGCGATCCAAGGCGCGCTCTGTGGCCATGAGTATCTCCGAAGTGGTTGACGCCAAGAGTGTACTGCCCGGTGCCGTGCTAACGTAACGCTGGCACTTCGCCTAATCCTTGATCCAGAGGACGCGAGACCGGGCGGAGTTGACCCCAACCGGACGTTCGGCCAGGTTGGCGATTCTCTAACCCTCTCCGAACCGAGGTCAGTATGGCAGTTGGAATAGATCCAAGTTCGTTGTCCAGCCCTAGGCCGCCGCCGCATACCGCCGCGCGAATTGCCCTGCATTGCTGCCCAGAGTAGCCTGCGCAGTCCTATGCCGCCGCGTTGCTCAGACGGACCCATTGAAACATTGTCAAGAGAATCGGTTTAGTTGACACTTTGTCAACTAGTTCAAGTTACGCAACAAACTTCCGCAGCGGTCAACTCGTTCGGCAAGAAGGGAAAGAAATGAAATTCGGTGCGCGCATCTACAAGATGAAGGACACGATTCTCGTTAAGCAGACGGAACTGAAAGGCACTCCGCCAGAGTATGTCATCTCGTTTGATCGGAATCGGCATACGATCGAGAAGCACGTGAAGACTTCCGACGACAAGGGCATTGCCGATGCCGTGAAAGCAGCGCTTGCGGGAAAACTTCGGAAGAAGTGAACCCGACCGACCGGCAAGATAGGTAATAAATTAGTCTGGGGACATGGTTTGCAGCTTTTTTGATCAATGCGGTTGGCAACAGCCTAACTTTAGGTGCAGCGGACGCCTATCGGCGCCGCTGACCAAGACGGTCGACTGCACGGGCCATCAGCGTCGGACCGTTGCTGAATATCGTGTTGGCCCGCCATCCACCAAGACGGTGGGTGTCAATAATAGAGTGGAGAGCATATGCCACGTAAGTCTGCGAAAGCCATCGCAATCAACCCGAACGTTCGGTGTCTTCGGGTTTATCCGGTGGAAACATCGAACAAGACACTCGCTGATTTAAAGACGGTCGGGGTTCGCTTGAGTCGTGAGCAAGCACTTCACCTCGCACGCGTGCTTCTTGTGGTTACGCAGGAATGGGAGCATCTTGAAATTACTGCGTACCGAGCAAGCCCCCGGAAGTCGGATGGTACATACCAACTTACCGTGACAAGTTTCCAGCCATGAACCACAAGGTTGGGTCGTTGCCACCCAACTCCAGGTCGAACGGAGGGGCTGAAGCCGTCGTGCCATCTGCAATTGTCATTCCGGCCCCCAATTCACTACGCCGTTAGGCTTCCGGTTTCAGCCATGCCCAGACATGCGTTTAAGTTTCCATCGGTGGTTATCGCGGCCATCAAGCAGCACGTTCGCAATGCCATTGAAGCAGTTGACGCACAACGCTATGGCCAAGAAGCAAACTATACAGCCGCCCTGGTAAATCGTCTTGAGGGGGTCGCCTATCACGGTGAGCACGGGAAAGTTGTTTTCTCCTCAACTGTTTTTGATGATCGTGGGCCGAAGTCAGCTGAACATCGCTACGGTGCAGATCATGCTATTACTGCGACAATTTCTGATGGGGTCACGACGATTCAGAAGGCAATACTCGTCCAAGCAAAACTCGGAAGGATTGATGACTTGGGCACTAGAGATGCCACATTGCTTCGGGAGCAAATTGAAAAGATGAAACAGCTGGTTCCTGCGCCGAAAGTGATGGAAATTCCAGCGCAAGACGGCAGGCGCGCTCCCGCAATGATTAGTGGCAATAGAGTTTTAGAGGGAGATCCCTACACCCCAATGAGCTTGCCCGAGTACTTCGCTGCTAGAGTCACGACAACGCTGGATGGTTGCACGAACCCGCATGTGGTAGCTGCCGTAAAGGACAGTTCGCTGTCACGAGTCAATATCACAGCACACCTTCGCCGTGCCTAATAAGCTGCTCGAGGCGGACGCCAACTGAGCGTTCAAGGTTTGCATGGATATGAAAACGACTTACTGCCCCTGTGGCAGCAACAAGGACTACGTTGAATGCTGCGGCCGGTACTTGGATGGCGGCGATGCAGCTCCCACCGCCGAAGCCCTGATGCGCTCGCGCTACACCGCCTACACACTTGGCCGTGAAGACTATCTACTGGCGACCTGGCATTACAGCACACGCCCTGCATCACTTGAACTGGCAAGCGAGCCCCGGAGCAAATGGCTGGTGCTAGAGGTGAGGCGGCATGAACAGTCAGACTCAGATCAAGCGCTGGTGGAATTCGTGGCGCGTTACAAGGTCGGCGGCCGAGCGCATCGTTTGCATGAGGTCAGCCGCTTCGTGCGTGAGGCGGGGCAGTGGTTCTATGTGGATGGGAATGTTGGCTAAAGCAAATTCCTGACGCTCACCGTATTGAGGGCACCTTCCTCCGCACGGGAAGTCAGGCGCCAGCGCCGCATCGAGGGCACCGCGATCGACGCCGGTCTGGGCACCAGAGATGCCGTTAAGGGAATGGAAACAGTTGCGGCCCATCGGAAATCAACCGGGGGGCAGTTATGGGGGCACATCCAAAATCGAACTGGGATAGACCATTTAGCCATAAGGGTCTCCAGAGGTTGTTCGATCCCCTTCGTCACATCGTTTAAGGGCCGGAAGGCCGTAAGCGTCGCCCCAGCGCCGTCTTGCGCGCGTGACGGAATTGCCTAGCGGCGGCGTGACGGGGCTTGGCGCGGTGGCGGCACGTTCACCTCGTCGGTGAACTTATCCTCGTCGTAAGCCTTGGCGATGGCGGCGTCGAGTCGGGTCAGTAGTTGCGCTAGAGTTTCGTGGTCACGACGCACCAGCATCGCGAGGCTGTTGTGGCCGTCATTGGCGATTGCGACGCAGCGGATGGGATGGATTGCACCGATGGTGATCTGCCCCTCGCCATCGACCAGTTGCTCGATGTTCGGCAGCTTGGGCATGGGCTCGGTGCCGAGGTGCTCGGCAGCGGTGGAATTCAGGCGGCCAGGCGCAAGGCGTTGGGCAGGTTTGCGGCGACGTTCCACGGCAGCAGCTCCTCGACGCAGTTGATCGGATGATCGGCAATGCAACCGAGGACCGCAATCGTGGACGCATTTCCGACGTGCCCCGAACCGCGATCATCGTCGTCGCTCAGCCGCTCGTCCAGACGGTGGCGGGATGACGCTTGCCGACAGAATGGGTTAGACGAACTTCCACTCATCCTAGGTCATTTGGCAGAAACTCGATTTGAATGCTGCCTATACTAGCGATTTCTACTGTAAAGGTAGATAATATAGGTGTTTTTCCATTTCCATTAGGTATTTTGGCAGATGCCACTCCCCGACCGCCAGGTTGGCTACAACGCGCTGATTGCCCGCGATCACTTGCTTTGCGTCGAGGATCGCACCTCCAGTTTTATCGCCAAACGACTGAGCGTTATTGATCGCGCGGAAGGCGCCGATGGGTCCGTCGTCGTGCGCTACCCCGGCAAGTACGATTTTGAAGATACCGTGGCAAAGCACTTGGAGTTCTGCCTCAAGTACGAGGGTGTGAACTTGTCGGTCCTCGCAGCGCTATTCGAACAGCATGGCGCAGATGAACTCCAGGCGTGGCTCGATGACAAGCCGGGCTCCCGCTATGCACGCGTGTGCGGCCATCTGTACGAGTGGCTGACGGGAAGGACGCTCCGCTACAAGCTGCCTCCCGGCATTGATGCGGTCCCGGTGCTCGACGAGAAGCGCTATTTCACCGCACCCGCGCAACGCAACAGGCGCTTTGCGGTTCTTCACAATCTGCCTGGCACGCCTTCGTTTTGCCCTCTGGTACGCCGCACGCCGTCGCTGCGTGCCTGGATCGAGAAAGACCTGGGAGAGAAAATTGCCCAGGTGCTCGCCACGCTCGAACCCGAACTACTCGAACGGGCTGTCAACTTTCTGTACCTCGCCGAAACACGATCCTCCTTCGCGATTGAGAAAGATGTTCCGGATTCCCAACGAGCCGAGCGCTTCCGCCGCTTGCTGGAGCGCGCCGGCGAAGACATGCCGCTCGAAGAGCGAACGTTCGTTGAATGGCAAAACGTTGTCGTGCCTCGTCCACGTGCGGAGATGACCTATCGACAAAGGCAAAACTGGTTGTCGCGCGCCGGGCGATCCGCGCAGGTCGCGGACTACATCCCGCCCACCGCTGCTCAAGTGCCGGCGATGACGGACGGCGTAAGCTACGTGGGAGCGCTCGTCAAGAGCGAAACTTATCCTGCCGTGCTGGCGGCTGCATGCGCATCGTTCGGGTTTGTTTTCGTGCACCCGTTCTTCGACGGCAATGGGCGACTGCACCGCTTCCTGCTGCACCATCTTCTGCGTCTGGGCGGCTTCACCCCGCCGGGCGCCGTCGTTCCCGTGTCGGCGGCGATGCAGCGGGATATCGCGCGCTACGCCGAGGTACTCAGACACTACTCGAGTCCGCGCACTGCCCTGCTGGATTATCGCCTCGACTCGGACGCGGACTTTATCGACGTCAAGGCTCAGCCCCTGCATCTGTATGCGTTTTTCGATGCGACCGAGTTGTGCGAGTTCACTCTCGCGTGCCTGGAGCGCGCCATCGACCAGGATCTGGCCGACGAGCTTGCGTACCTGCGCGCCTACGACAGTGCGCATCGGTCGCTCACGCGCTGGCTCGACGCGCCACAGCCCGAGTTGGAAAAACTCATCCGATATATTGCGCAGAACAACGGGCGTCTCTCCAAGAACAAGCGAGGACAGTTCCCGTTGATTAGAGACGACGGTATCGCGCGTGCCGAGACGGAAATCAGCGAAGCCTTTGCGGGTTACCGGGACCGCGCGCAGCGATAGACTCGCAAGTGCACCCAACCTTTTCGAGGCAGGCGACTCCCGGTCATTGCCGCCCGCCCCTAACTTACCCAATAGCTTTCACAATTGTTGGGTAATTCCGGGTCCTCGGCTATACTTACCCAATAAAGCCAAAACTTATGGGGTAAGTACTCACGGTGAACTCGGCGCTATTCCGCGAACACGAATTGGCGTTCCGCACGCAATATGCGGAACTCAAGGAACGCGTCCTTGCGGCGGGACGATTGCTGCCCGGGACGCCGGGGACGCTGGTGCGCAGATCGGGCACCGGCTATTCGTACTGGTATCGAGTCTTCTATTCCGTGCCGGGCAAGCAGTCGGAAGTTCTGGTGTGCAAGGACGGCGACGCGGACGCATTGCAGTCCATGCGCGACGCCATTGCTTTCAGTGGATGGGTCTCGGATCAGGTATCGAACCTGCGCAAGCTCGGTTTCCAGGCGGCCGACAAGTCGGTGGCTCGCGTGCTGGTCGAGTTGCACAATCAAGGGACGTTCGAGGCCGGACTCGTGCTCGTCGGTACGCTCGCTCACATGGCTTGGCTGAACGAACTTGGCGCGATGGCAGTCGGCGCTCGCACTCTCGACATCGACCTGGCGCGCAGACAGCAGCTCAAGCTGGCGGCTCCCCTCTCTTTCTTGACGACCATGCAGGCGACCGGGCTCCCTTTCAAGGCCGTTCCGGGGATGCCGGTGAAGCAGGCCTCGACTTCGGTCAAGCTCCCCGGGGCCGAAGGCTTGCGTGTGGACATACTCGCACCAGGCAACAGACTCGGCGCAGTCGCGCGCGTGCCCGAGCTCGACTGGGCGGCGCAGGCCATTCCCAACTACGACTACCTGCTCGAGGCCCCCGAGCCGGGCGCCATGCTCGCCGGTGGGCACTGCATTCCCGTGCGCCTGCCGCAGGCGGCAAGGCTTGTCTGGCACAAGCTGTATTCAAGCACCGATCGGCGCGGCTTCCCGGAAAAGGCCGCCAAGGACCGGCGTCAGGCGCTGGTGCTCGCCGCGGTGCTTGCGGAAACAGACTCGAGGGCGTTAGCGCTTGCGTTCAAAGGCGCACCGGGGGCCATGACCAGGAAGATCAGACCTCTGTATGGCCGCCTGGTGAAGGAACTGAACGCAACTGCAACGCTGCGCGAAGTATTGCGCGAGTGCCTGAAACCATAGTTTTTCGTGCGCCCGGGCGAGCTTCGCAAGGCTGTCCGGCAAATGGCATAGACTCTACGCTTTGCGAATTCGCCCTCCACACGGTCGGCTGCAAGCAGCGGATGTTCCGGATGATGTCCGGTTCCCGGTTGAACAGGTTCTTGGAGAGACGTAACCCATGGCAAACGTGCCCGAGCGCAGCTATGACGGCGTGATCATCGGCGCGGGGCACCACGGCCTAGTTCTAGGCAGCTACCTCGCAAGATCAGGGCTCGACATTCTGCTCGTCGAACGGCGGCTGGATTACGGCGGCGGGCTTGCCACCAAAGAGGTGACGCTGCCGGGCTTCTACCACAATCTGCATTCGATCAATCATTTCCACATCTCCGAGGCGCCGTGGTTCAAGGATCTCGGCCTGTCCGATCGCGTCAGCTATGTCACACCGCCCTACGAACTCGGGCAGGCGCATTCGGACGGCACTTGCCTGGTATTTGGCCGCAACCTTGAAGAGACGCTGAAGAGCGTGGCGCGATTCTCCAAGCGGGACGCGAATACGTTCCGCGAGTGGAATCGCAAGGCCGAGGAGATCACGCGGCAGATCTTCCTGCCCGAGCGCTACTCCGAACCCCTGCCGCGCGAGCGGCGCGAGGCCCTGTTGTCCCGTACCCAGCTCGGGCGTGATTTTCTGGCCGTCACCAGGCGCCAGCCGCTGGAGGTAGTGAACGAACTGTTCGAGAACGAGCGGGTGAAGCTGCTCTTCCTGTTCAAGGTATCGCTGTTCGGCACCTGGCTCACCGACACGCTGAATGCCGAGAGTCCAATGGGCTCCGTGATTCGGGCCTTCGACCTGGAAAGCGGATATCAACTGTGCCGTGGCGGCAGCTTCAATCTCGCGCGCGGCCTGATGGAGATCTTCATCGCCGCAGGCGGCCGGTTTGCCCCGCAATCCCACGTCTCGCGCATCGTGCTGGAGGGCGGGCGCACCACCGGCGTCGAGCTTGCCGACGGCCGCACGATCCGCGCGCGAAAGTTCGTCGCAAGCACGATCGACGTGCACCAGACGTTCGAAGACATGATCGGGCGCGAGCAGCTGCCGGGGGAATTTACGGCCAAGCTCGACCGTTTCAAGTACACGCCATGGACGTTGTACGGGCTGCACCTGGCACTCAACGAGTCGCCGCGGTTCACGGCGGAACGGCACGATCCGAACATCAACCGCACCCTGAAGTGGAATGTCGGCGCCGAGACCCTGTCGGACCTTTTTTCCGCGCACGAGTCGGTCAAGCGCGGCGAAGTGCCCGAAATCATCCAGTTCGGTGCGGGTCCGCTGAGCCTGCTCGACCCGCTGCAGGCGCCCGCAGGCAAGCACACCACGTACGCCTGGCACGTTCTGCCGCGCCGGTTCGAGGCCGACGATCGCGGCCACGAGCGCTTCAACGATGAATTCGCCGAACAGATCATCGAGCGCTGGGCGCACTACTGCCCGAACATGACGCGCAAGAACATACTGGCGCAGCACGTCTACACCCACGGCGAATATGCGCAGGAGCTCGTCAACATGCGCAGCGGCGACATTTTCATGGGCGCGTTCAGCGCCGACCAGGTCATGTACAACCACTTCGGCTACCGCACCCCGGTCGAAAACCTGTACATGGCCGGATCGCCGGCCCATCCGGGCGGTGCGATCTCGGGCGGCGCAGGCTACATCGCCGCGAGCTTGATCGCGCGCGACCTGGGCGTGAAACTCTGGTGGCGGCCCTGGGATGCCGGCGCGGCGCTGGAAGCGGTGAAAGGAGCGGCCTAGATGGCTCTGGCGATTTCACATCATTACGGGAGGGCTTCATGAAACGCTTTGTATCCGCTGGCGCGATGGCGGTAGCGCTGGCAATTGGAATTTCCCATTCGTCCGCGCAGGAAGTGTATCCGTCGAAACCAGTACGAATCGTGGTTCCATACTCGCCGACCGGCGGGACACCGGCGGAGTTTGCGGCGGTCATTCGCGGCGTTCTCCAGCGATTCGCCCGACCGATCAAGGAAGCGGGAATCAAGCCGCAGTAATGGCGTCAATCCAGGGCAGCCAAGGAGCCACGATGAGCAACCTCCACGATCACGATCAAGGTCACGAGCGCGCGCTGCGCGACCTTGTCATTGCAAACCGCATTCTCGCCAACGAAGGCGTGCTCGACGCCTTCGGACACCTGAGCATCCGGGACCGGAAGCGGCCGGATCGCTACTGGATGGCCCGGTCTCGAGGCCCTGAACTGGTCGAAGCCGTAGATATCATGGAGTTCGATCTCGACAGCAATCCGGTCGATCAACGTGGTCGCGCGATGTACGCCGAGCGGCCCATTCACGGCTGCATCTACGCGGCGCGGCCGGACGTCACGGCTGTGTGCCATAACCATGCACATTCGCTTGTGCCCTTCAGTGTCACGGGCGGAGCGATCAAGCCGATCTGGCACATGGCGGCCGGAATCGGCAACGAGGTTCCAATCTGGGACATCCGCGAGCAGTTCGGCGATACCGACCTTCTCGTGACCAGCAACGACATGGGGAGATCGCTCGCGGACAAACTGGGACCGCGCCGTGTGTGTCTGATGCGCGGCCACGGCGCGGTGGTTGCCACACACGATCTCAAGGCGACCGTGTTCATCGCGATCTATCTCATGATCAACGCAGCGCTACTCAAGGAAGCGCGTGAGATGGGTGCGGTCACGCCGCTGAGCGACGGCGAAATCAAACTCGCCTCCGAGAAGTTGTTTACGCCGCTGGCACAGGATCGTGCCTGGGAATACTGGTGCCGCCGCGCCGGCTGCGAGCTACGCGATCGCGAGTAGCGCTTGCCTCCAAGTCCTGTTCAGGGAGTCTTCGCTGAAAGCCGTCCCCGGCAGCGCGCCGATCAGTACATCGATTTGCCGCCGTCGACGTTCAGCAACTGCCCGGTGATGAACGCGGAGGCGTCCGACAGCAGGAACATGACCGCGCCGACGAGGTCATCGGGCACCTGGGGGCGCTCGAGCGCCCGGCCCTTTGCGGTGTCGGCGAGGTAGGCCGGATCGGAGGAGGCGATCTGGGTATCCGACAGCGTCAGTCCCGGCGTGATGGTATTGACTCGAATGCCGTCGGCTCCGACCTCCCGCGCGAGCGCGCGCGTGAAGCCGATCACGCCCGACTTCGAAGTCGTGTAATGCAGGCGCTTGGGGATACCTTCAAGCACGCGCGTCGACGAGATGTTCACGATCGAGCCCGAATGCTGTTTCTTCATCGGTCCATAGACGGCGCGGCAGCACAGGAACATGCCGCGCAGATTTACTTCCATCACCCGGTCCCACTCGGCCACGGGAATCTCGTGCCACGGCCGCCGCGCCAGCGTGCTCATCAGCCCCGCGTTGTTGACCAGGCCGTCGATCCTTCCCCACTTGTCCACCGCCGCCCCGGCCATGCGGATCGTCGCGGCTTCGTCCGATATGTCGGTCGCGACGGCAATGGCTTCGCCGGGCGTGCCCGCCAGCGCCGCCGCGGTGCGCTCGGAATCCTCCCGCCTCAAGTCGGCGATCAGCACGCGCGCGCCCGCCTCGGCGAGCCGCGTCGAATAGACCTTGCCGATGCCCGTGCCGCCGCCGGTCACGATCACGACCCTGCCGGTGAGATCGAATGCGCTTTTGCCCGCTGTCATGCCTTCCCCCTTGTCCGATGCTCCATCGATCGACGCGCTCCCGCTCCGCGATTTCAGCCGGACGCGCGCAGCGCTTCGGTCTTCGCCGCGTCCACGCGCAGCGTAGCGGTATCGATGCACACGCCGTAGTCGCTGCGTGCCGCCTCGACCGAGATATAGCCGTTGCGGACGTCCTCCAGGACCCGATCGACCGAGCGCTTGAGCGGATCGCCGTAGCCCGCGCCGCCGCTTTGCTCCAGTCGCAGCACGCTGCCTGCCGTCGCCTCGCGCTGCGCGAGCGGCCCGAGCTCCTCGCGCTCGATACCGGGGCGTTCGATATACGTGTGCGACGTCGGCGGGCCCTTGCCGCCGAGCAATCCCCACGCTCCATACTTGTGGTTCGAAGTGCGCGCGGTGAGCATGCAGTCGGTGAGCAGCTCGTACTCGCGCACGTGGCCCATCCCGCCGCGAAACTCGCCGGCACCCGCCGAATCGCGCCAGACGTCGTAGCGCCGCACCATGACCGGGTACTCGGTTTCGAGGATTTCCACCGGGGTGCTGGGGGTGAAGTGGTTCATCGGCAGGACTATCGACGCGCCGTCCTGGCTGCTGGTACCGCCGAGCGCGGTGACCATCAGCTCGTACTGCACCGCGCGCTTGCCGCTGCGCGATTTCGCGTAGCCGATCGCAAGCGCCCCCGTGCCCAGGCCCGAAGGCGCCACCGCCCGTTCGAAGTGCAGCTTGCCGAGCGCCGAGAGCACGCAGTTGTAGGCAAGGTGCGCGCTGGGAAAGTACAGGTTCATCGTCGCCGGGTGGCGCGGGCTCAGGACCGTGCCCGGCGGCAGCACGAACTCCACCGCGTCGAGCAGTCCCGCATTCATGGGTATGTCAGGATCGGTCGCCGCGATGACCGCGAGCAGCGCGCAGGCCTGCGTGGTCGGCGCGCACACGTTCACCGGCCCGCGCGTCTGCGGGCCCGAGCCGGAGAAGTCGAGCACGAGCTTGTCTCCCCGCTTGGTCGCGCGCACGTGCATGCGCACCGGCGTCGCAAGATCCGCCCCGTCGTGGTCGAGCAAGCCCTCGGCCTCGGCCACGCCGTCGGTCCAGCTCGCGAATTCGCGGCGCAGGCGCCGCCCGGTGATGTCCAGCCACTCGTGCATCGTGGCGAGAACCGTGTCGACGCCGTATTCCGCCGCCAACGCCTGCATGCGGGTCGCGCCGAGCCGGGTGCAGCCCACCTGCCCGCGCAAGTCGCCGATGACGACCTCGGGCACGCGGCTGTTGTTGCGGATGATGTCCTCGACGCTCTCGTTTACGCCCTCGGACGTCTGATACCGGAGCGGCGGCAGCAGCAGGCCGTCGTGGTAGATCTCGCGCGCCGCCGCGCCCGAGGAGCCCGGAACGATGCCGCCCAGGTCGCTCTTGTGCGCGACGCTCACCGTGAACGCGACGATCCGCTCGCCGACGAACACCGGGGTCACCGCGACGATGTCGGGCACGTGCGGGTTGCCGCCCTTGTAGGGATCGTTGACGATGAAGCTGTCGCCGGCGCGGATCGATTCGCCGAAGCGCGCAAGCACGCTCTGCACGGCGTAGTAGTAGGGCAGCGAGTGGTACTGCAGCCCGCCGCTGACGATGACCACGCGGCCGTCGGCCTCGGTGAGGCCGGCGGTGCCGTCCTGGGACTCGCGCAGGATCGGCGAGTATCCGGTGTGATAGAGGGCATGCTCCATCGTGGCCGCGACCTCGCGCAGGCGATTCATCACCACTTCCATCGTTATCGGATCGAGTTTCATGGCAATGCTCCCGTTTCGATCACCAGATTGCCGAAGCCGTCCACCTGCGCCTGCTGGCCGGCGGCGAGCACGGTCGTGGCGTCGAACTGCTCCACGATGGCCGGTCCTTCGATGCGGTCGCCGGCGAGCAGCTTCTCGCGCTGATAGACGGGCGCATCGGCAAAGCGCTTCGAGCCGTGATCGTACAGCGCCCGGGTCCCCTTGCGCGCCCGGGCGGGATCG
>Ga0080064_1001770_pt1:0-35000 | contig 40905 bp, 34 predicted proteins | sample Subgrocontami54m_FD_69260 | JGI IMG/M metagenome (GOLD analysis project Ga0080064, IMG submission 69260) | Subsurface groundwater microbial communities from S. Glens Falls, New York, USA - GMW46 contaminated, 5.4 m (SPADES assembly) (version 2) ...
TGGAGACGTTGGACGGCCAGACGATCAGTCTCGCCCAGTATAAAGGCAAGGTGGTGGTGCTGGGCCTGTTCCATATTTGCGAGCCCTGTCTCATTCAGGGAACCGAGTTGCAGAAGGTGCACGAGGTGTTTCAGGGCAAAAACGTCCAGGTGTTGGGCGTCAACTCGGCCGGCAATTCGAAGGACAAGGTGAAGGAGTTTCTCAAGGAGTTCCCCGTTAAAATTTCCTATCCCTACATGCTCGATCCCAAGAAGGAGACCGACAAGCTCTTCGGAGGCGGGCGGTTCATTCCCAATGTGTATGTGATTGACCAGGAGGGGAAGATTCGCTGGCAGCGCGTCGGGACCATGGAGATCGGTGGGGCGGACGTGATCAAGGCCGAGGTGGAGAAACTGCTCACGTCGGGTGGCAAGGCTGGAGGGACGCTTTGATGGGAGAATTCGACGAGGGCAAGGAGAAGTTCCTCCAGGTGGTGAAGAGCATTGACCCGGCGGTGGATGTCGTCATTCCGGTGGTGCCGAGCCGAGGCATATTCCTGATCTCGTTCACCAAGTCGGGCCAGCGCAAGTTCCTCACGGTCAGCGAAGACGACATTCTCGATCTGCCGGAGGATGCCGACATCCTGAAAAAAGTCACCGGCGAAGTCCAGAGTTCCATTACCGCGTTTTAGGGAACGTTTCATGAAGACGATCGCCCCCGACATTCAGCAGTGGTCCTGCTTCTCCCAGGAGAAGCAGCTCGACTTCAACGGACTGGTGCTGACCATCAACGACCACTGCATCCTCGTGGACCCGCCGCCGATGGACGCGGCCGACCGCACGGCGGTCCTCAAAGGCCGCGCGGTGGACTATATCCTGCTCACGAACCGCGACCACGTCCGGGAGGCCGAGGTCTGCCGCCGGGATTTCAAGGCCAAGGTCTACGCGCCCGAGGCGGACGCTCTGTTGATGGAGATCCCCATCGACAAAACATACAAGGACGGCGAGCTGCTGCCGGGCGGGCTCTGGGTCATTCACCTGAAGGACATGAAATCACCGGGCGAGTCGGCGCTGTTCCTCGAGAGGGGGAAAGGGTATCTGATTCTCGGGGACTCGCTGATCGGCAAGCCGCCCGGCCAGCTCAATCTGCTTCCGGCTGACAAGTTCGCCGACGTGGCCAAGGCCAGGGAGTCTCTCGCGCGCCTCCTCAAGTACAATTTCGAGACGGTCCTCGTCGGAGACGGAACCTCGATTCTCACGGGCGGCAAGGAGGCGGTGCGGCGGGCCGTTGAGGCCTGATCTCCCATGCCCTCTTCTTCATCCGACCGATTCAATCAAATCGGGAACGAATATTTCGGGCGCGGTCTTTACACTGACGCCTACACTTACTATCAGCAGGCCCTGGAATGCGACCGGGGAACTGGCGACCTGCGCGCGCTGGTGGCGACATTGGGCAACCTCGGCAACGTGTGCGCGGTCAGCGGCCGGCGGGAGCAGGCGCAGCAGTACTATCAGGAGGTGCTGGAACTGCAGAAACGTCATGGGGACGAGCGCGGCATCGGCGCCACGCTGGCGAATCTCGGGAACCTGCGCACGGATGCGGGTGAATGGGAACAGGCCCGAGCCTACTATCTGGAAGCGCTGGATCTGCTCTCGGCGGCAGGGGACGAGGCGAGCCTGGCGGTCCTGTATTCCAACCTTGGCCTGGTGGCGCGGGAAACCGGGAATTTCAACGACGCGCTGGTCCAGTATGAGCGTTCCCTGGCCCTCATGCGCCGCCTTGGCAATGAGGCCGGCATGGCTGATGTGTACCGTATGATAGGCAAGACCCATGCGCTCCGCCGGCACTACGACGATGCAGCGTCGTGTGCGCTGACCAGTTTGGAAATCAGCCGGCGGCTTTGCGATGAGTTGCGCATGGCCGGGGCCTGGTACCTGATGGCCGGCATCCGGGAGGAGCAGGGGAATCAAGTCGAGGCCGCCGGGCTGCTTGAGCGCGTGGTCGCCGTCGACCGGAAATACCGGTTGCCGAAGCTTGAGGAGAACCGGTGCAGACTGGCCGTGATGCGCGAGCGTATTGCAAAGGAAGTAGGGGCGGTTCACGAACCGCCCCTACATGTGAATCCTACGGGCAAACGTCGGGCGTGAGCAGCACCATTACCATCGGGTTTGTGGATTGGACGAACGTCTGCATTCAGGCCGAATTCACCCCTCCCATCGCCGATGATGAGCGTCGTGAACTGCTGATCCACGCGGCGTTGCTGCCCGGTCAGGCCTTCGCCTCTTTGACTCCGGATCGGCAGCGGACATACGCAGAGGTTTTGCGGGAGTGGATCGCCGCGCGTTTCGAGACGTGTCCACTGCAGTTGCCAGCATACCCCAAATCGAGCCGATCGTGGATCGTATTGAGTTTAGGTGAGTGTTGAACAAGATCCCCCTCAAGAGCAATGGGCTCCCCGGGAGGGGAGGGTGGGGGTGAACGCCTTGCATCACCTGCGCGAGACGCGTCGCTCGCTGATCGTCTCAGCCTGCCTGGCCGCCCTGGTAATCGTGCTGGGCGTCCAGTATTTTTCGACGCGGGAGCCCAAGGCCGGGGGAGAAACGGCGGCGGTTCGCGGTGAAACCAAATCTCAGGCCGTGCCGAAGCAGGCGATGCCGCAACAACTGCCTCCCACGAAATCGTCTCCAGGCCCTCAGGCGGCCGTCAACTCACCGCCCAATGGTCAGCTGCCGAAACCGCCTTCTCCGAAGACCCGCGCCTATCTCCGGACGGTGCGGGATCTTGCCGAAAACAGCTTGGCTCAGGTGGAGGTGATGCTGGCGGCGACCGATCGAAAAGGAATGGTGAACGATGATCCGTCAGAGGCGCTGGACTACGGAACGCGGCAGCTTCAGTTCTGGCGGCCCCAGGTTGCGGCTCTCGCACCGCCGGCGACATTGACGAAACAGCACCAGGAGATCGGCCGGATCATGATGGAGCTGGGGCGCATCGCCCAGGCCATCCAGCCCCAGCCCTCCAAACAGGACTCCGGCGCTATCCGGGACCGGTTGGCCAGGATACACGCGGAACTGGCCCGCGTCCTGAACGAGGCCGAAGCCTTCTAGCGCGGGTTTCACCTTATTTAGGCTTGCTCTTAATCTGCAAATTTTTCTTGTGTTTTCAATCGGATTCCGATACCGTTTTAGATGTCTTTCTTTGGAGGGCGCTGCTTGCTGCGCCCTCTTCAAATCAGATGGAGTGCCGCGCGTAAATGATGCAAGCCTTTCGCGAGAGCGTTGATCCCGCCACCATCCGGGTAAAAAACCTGGAGGCCCGGTTTGCGCAGGAGGCCCAGCGCTGCCTGCAACTTGAAAAGCAAGTACAGGCCCTGAGCGAGAGCGCCGCGCAAGCGGTCGCGCGGATCAACACCCTGGAAGCCAGGCTTGCGGGTGAAGCGGAGCAAATGCTGCAGCTTGAAAAGCAGATGCAAGCCTTCCTCGGGAGTGTGACACATCCGATCGCCCAGGTTCGCGATCTGGAGCCGCGGATCGTGGAGCCGGAGCAGCCACCTGTGCAGATCATCCAGAAGGTTGCGGGGAAAGCTCCGAGGCAGGCCAAGCAAAAGGCCTGAATATGTCATTGTTCGGGATATACCCGCGCCCATCCTGTTCTCTTGCCCTTGAGCGGCGCTTGGCATGGCCGTAACGCAGCAGGGCCATCACCCTCCTGGTGAGCATACCCCACCCTACTTCCGAGGTGTCCACTATTTCAGGGGAGGATCAGTCCCTTGACTTCATGGTGTTCTTCCTTCTAGAGTGACCATTATATTATTGACTCGGGCATAGGGAAAAGGGTGCAAAACCCTTGCGGTCCCGCCGCTGTGAGTGGGGACGAACCTCACGGGTAGCCACTGGCTGAGGATGTGTTAAACGTCCAGGCCGGGAAGGCGTGAGAAGTAGGACGAACCACAAGCCAGAAGACCTGCCCGGGTCCAGATTAACCGGCCTCTCCTCGTGGACCTGGGAGAGGCGAGGGTGCCCGTTAAACGGGTAAAATAGTTCGGGTGCAATCCTCAAGGTCCAGACCATGGCCTTGAGGATTTTTTGTTTGAGGGTCATTCATCCATGAAGCGGCGCCAGCAAGGTATTCTGACCGGCATGCCATTCATGGCCAACGTCTCGGAGAAGACCTTTACCGATGACATCGGCCGGCGAGTGTATCTGGCGAAACCGGCTCGCCGGGTGGTGTCGCTGGCTCCCAGCGTGACCGAAATCCTCTTCGCGGTGGGGCTCGATGCCGAAGTGGTGGGCGTGACGACCTTCTGCGACTATCCCGCCCAGGCCAGGTCGAAACCCAAGATCGGCTCCTCAAGTCCGAATCTGGAGGCGATCCTTGGCCTCAAACCAGATTTGATTGTGGCCAACAAGGACTTCATACGGCCTGATGCCATGGCCAAACTGGAGCAGCTCAAGATTCCCGTCTTCATCCTTGCCCCCAGGACGATCGAGGATATCCTGGGTCATATCAGCACGGTCGGCCGTCTCGTCGGCCACGATAGGGAGGCGCGGGCAGTGGTGCAGGGGCTGCGTGAGCGGCTGAGCGATCTCCGCAGCCGCATGGGCGCTGCTAGGCCGGTCTGGGTGTTTTATGTCGTGAACACCGACCCCCTGATCAGCGTCGGATCCGGCAGTTTCATTCATCAGATGCTGGAGCTGGCCGGCGGCGAAAATATCGTCGGCCATACCGCGATTCCTTATCCGAAGGTGTTGCTTGAGGAGGTGCTTCAAAGAGACCCGGAAGTCCTGCTCTTTCCCGTCGGCGCCGGCGAGGGGGTCCCGGAGGCCGAGCAGCAGCGCTGGCGCAAATGGACCACCCTGTCGGCCGTTGCGCATAACCGGCTGCACCAGGTCAAGGCGGAGTTGGTGAACCGGCCGGGGCCTCGGGTGGTCGACGGTATTGAATCCCTCGCCAAGGCCATCCGGCCCGGCATGGCTTCCCAAGTTGGCTAGCGCGATGGATGCCTGTTACCAACTGCGGGATGTCGGTTTCCGGTATGCCCAGCCATGGGTTCTGGAGGGCTGTTCGCTGGACGTCAACGATGGTGAGGTCCTTGGGATTGTCGGCGCGAACGGCTCAGGCAAGACCTCCTTGCTGAAACTCATGGCGGGACTCCTTCGCCCGCAAAAAGGGCTGGTTCGTCTCCACGGGTCTGATGTGGCCACGCTCCCGCCTCTGGAGATGGCCCGCTTGGTGGCGCTGGTCCCCCAGGAGAGCCAGGTGCTGTTTCCCTTTACCGTGGGCGAACTGGTGCTGATGGGGCGGTTTGTCCATCAACGCGGATGGGGCTGGGAATCGGGGGAAGATCTCCGGATCGCCCGGCACGCGATGCGGATCATGGAGGTCGACCATCTGGCGACGCGGACGTTCCAGGCTCTTTCCGGAGGGGAACGGCACCGGACCGTGATTGCACGCGCCCTGGCCCAGCACACGCCGATTCTGCTGCTGGATGAACCGACCGCCTTTCTTGATCTCAAACACCAGATCGAGATTTTCGGTATTCTGAAAGATCTGAACCGGGCACGGCAGGTGACGGTAGTGCTGGTCTCGCACGATTTGAATCTGGCCAGCCAGCATTGCGATCGCCTGCTGCTGCTTCATGAGGGAAAGCCGTATCGAACCGGTCCGCCGAGGGATGTGTTGACCGTCGAGCATCTGCGCGTCACGTATGGGTGCGACGTCCTTATCGATGCGCATCCCATGACCGGGACGCCGAGGATCACGCTGCCCCGCGCGGAGGCGCGCCCGCATTTGATTCCGCAGTGATGGGAAGGGTCGCAAGCCAGAAGACCGGTCTGTGGATTGCCCAATCCATTGTATGGATGTGCCTCGCAGCCCTGCTGGTCGCCGGACTGATCCCTCTCAGCGCTCAGGCGAACGAGGCTGGCCCGCGGACCTTTTTTGATGACCTTGACCGCAAGGTCATCCTCACGCACATGCCCCGCCGCATCGTCTCCCTGGCACCCAGCATCACCGAGACCCTGTTCGCCATCGGCCTTGGCGAGCGTGTGGCCGGCGTCACGCAATACTGCGACTATCCCCCGGAGGCCCAGACCAGACCGAAGGTCGGATACATCCATCCGAGTCTGGAATCCGTGGTGGCCTTGCAGCCGGACCTGGTGTTGGCCCCCCGCGAATTCCTCCGTGGGGAAGTTCTGGGCAAGCTGGAGCAGTTGAAGATCCCGACGTACATCATGGATGCCAGCATGATTGACGACGTTCTGTCGCACATCCGGACACTGGGGCGGATGCTGGGGGCTTCGGATGCCGCCGACGAGTTGGCCGGTCGGATGCAACGACATCTCGATGAGATCAAAGCCCGTACCGCCACGTTGCCTCGCCCACGAGTGCTGTATGTCCTGAACAGCGACCCCCTCATCACGGTCGGACCGGGTAGCTTCATCCACCAGGCGATCGAATTGGCCGGCGGGTCGAACATCGCGGCATCCGCGCGGATGGCCTACCCGCGGCTCAGTATGGAGGCGGTCCTCAAGGAGGATCCCGAACTCATCGTTTTCCCGCGCAGCGCGTTGGAACGCGGCCTCGATGGGGAGCGGCAGCGGTGGCAGCGCTGGGCGACTCTGTCTGCGGTCAAACAGGGGCAATTCCATCGCCTTCCCAACGAACTCCTGAACCGTCCCGGGCCGCGCGTCGTCCAGGGAGTCGAGACGCTGGCCCGGATCCTCCATCCAGACACGTTCGAGGAAAGGGGCTCGCGCTGATGGAAGTCGTGAGTCTGACGCGAGGTCGGTGGGTCATCGCAATCGTGACACTCCTGAGCATCAGTGTGCTGGTGCTGCTCGTCTGTCTGCGGTTCGGCGTGGAACATATCGGATTCACCGAGGCCGTGCGCATCCTCTTCCACGCTGTCCGAGACGGGCAGGCCAGCGTGGAGACAGCGGGCCCTGCCGGCGTGATCCTCCTGCAAGTCAGGCTTCCGAGACTGTTGCTGGGTTTCCTGGTAGGCGGCAGCCTCGCCGCTGTTGGGGTGGCACTCCAGGCCTTGCTGCGCAACCCGCTAGCCGATCCCTATGTGCTCGGTATCTCGAGCGGAGCCGCGTTGGGGGCCACGGTGGCGACGCTCTTGGGTCTTGGGACGGCGGCGTTTGCCCTGACCGCTCGCCCGGTGTTTGCGTTCGCGGGCGGACTGCTCTCGCTCTTTATCGTCTATCGCATTGCGGCGTCCTATGGTCGTCTCCCGATCCACATTCTCCTGCTGGCCGGCGTCATTCTCAACGCCATCTTCTCGGCCCTGATCATGTTCATCACCTCGCTCATGGAACCGAACCGGTCCTTTGGCATGATGGCCTGGCTCATGGGGGCATTGACCTCGCCGACCTATCCAACCCTGGCGGTCCTGACTGCGTATATTGCCACGGGGGGCGTGATTCTTTTCCGACAGGCCCGGTCCCTGAACCTCCTGGCCCTTGGCGAAGAAGCGGCCTCGTCCATGGGCGTCGAGGCAGAGAAGGTGAAGAAGACCGTATTTTTCACGGCGGCCCTGCTGACGGGCGCTGCCGTCTCGGTCAGCGGCATGATCGGATTCATCGGCATGGTCGTCCCGCACATCGCCCGGATGGTCATTGGTGCGGACCATCGACTGCTCCTCCCGGCCGCTGCGCTTGTGGGCGGGACCTTCCTCATTGCCGCCGATACGGTGGCGCGGACCGTGCTGGCTCCAGGGGAGATACCGGTTGGAGTCGTGACAGCGTTGGCCGGGGGGCCGTTTTTCATCTTTCTGTTGATGAACCGGAAAGCCGGTCCGATCCACTGGCGAGACTGAAGCATGGAATGTAGCGGGACAGGTTCGTACCCGATCTTCCCGCGTGACGGCAGGGGTACAAGGACAACGGAGAGCGAGGGCGTATCGGAGGATAGGCTGACAGAACGGGGAAGATGGTGCGAAGCCATCACGGTGCCGCCACTGTAAGCGGGGAGCGATCCTGCACATTGCCACTGTGCGCCATGGCGCATGGGAAGGCGCAGGAGAGCCGCGATCCGCGAGTCAGGAAACCCAACTGTCGGATACATCCACAGCACCCCTTCGAGCACAAGGGAGGTGGGTCATGCAGTGTCTGTCGTGGGATCGAACGATCCGTGGTTTTGTGGTAGCCGTGTTGTGTGTTTTGGAGATGAGTGGTGTGATTGCATTCGCGGAGGACACAGGCAAATCGGAGCCGGTACAGAATCTCGAACCGGTCGTGGTCTCGGCGACGAAGACGCCGGTTCCGCTCAAGCAGGTGACGAGTACCGTCCAGGTGATCACGGAAGAAGAACTCCGGAAGCAGCAGATCAAGACCGTGGCGGACGCCTTGCGTCTCAGCCAAGGCCTGGCGGTTTTTGGCAGCGGAGGTCCTGGCACGGAGGTCACCGTGCGGATGCGCGGGGGCAGTCCCTCCCAGACCCTTGTGCTGATCGATGGCGCGATCGTCAACAGTACGACGCTGGGCTACTACAGCTTTGCCAACCTCACGACGGACAACATCGAGCGGATTGAAATCCTTCGCGGGCCGCAAAGCATGCTCTGGGGAGGCGACGCGGTGGGCGGCGTGATCAATATCATCACGAAGCGCGGCACGGATACGCCGCGTGTCGGCGGGTTCTTCGAATACGGATCGTTCTCGTCGATTCGCGAGGGTGCCCACGCCTCCGGGCAGAAAGGGCCGCTGGATGTGTCGGTCTCGCTCTCCCGTTGGGACACGACGGGCTTTTCCGCCGCCGATTACCGCCTCGGTGCGTCCGAGCGTGATGCGTACCGAAACTGGCAAGGCTCGTCACGGGCCGGCCTCACCCTGCCCCACGACGGCCGGCTGGATCTCACGTTCCGCTGGCTCGATACCTCGATCGGCCTTGACAACCTGTCGAACCCGCCGAAAGACGTCTTTGGATCGAAGACGAGGGAGCAACAGGTGATCTACGGTGCCAGCTATGGTCAACCCCTCACAGACTGGTGGTCGCAAAAGCTCACGCTCACTCACAATGAGGATCGAGCGCTGTTTCAGCCCGGCACCAGCCAACGGAATCTCGTGACGGGCGCCTTCAGTGTGCCGGCGGGCGGGCCGAACGAAACCAAGACAAGCACGAACCGCATGGAGGTCCAGGAGAACTTCCGCATTGCCAAGCCGCTGCTGCTTAGCACAGGTTACCAGTTCCGCGAGCAAGTGGGCGGGAACAACACCGGCCTCACGAGCCGGATCATCAACTCGCATGCGGGCTTTGCCGAAGCCCAACTCAATGCGTGGGACCGGGTTTTCGCCACGGCCGGCGTGCGACAGGACAGCTATAGCACGTTTGGCGATGCGACCACCTACCGGGTCACCGGCGGGTATCTTCTTCAAGAAACGAACACCAAGTTCAGAGGGAGCTACGCGACCGGCTTTCGCGCGCCCACGATCAACGATCTCTTCTTCCCGGACTTCGGCAACCCGAACTTGGTTCCGGAGAAAAGCCGTGGAACTGACATCGGCGTGGACCAGCGACTGCTGGGTGACCGGGTGCGTCTGAGCGGGGGTTACTTTTGGAACCGGTTCCGCGATTTGATCCTCAACAGCAACAACGATCCCGCCTGTGCGCCCTTCAGTACGTCCCTGTCCTGTCCGCGCAATATCGGTGCGGCCGTGTCGAAGGGGTGGGAGGCGAGTGCGGCCGTGTCACTGGTACGGGACCGCCCCTTCATGAAGAACCTGGAACTGCAGGGCCAGTACACGAACACCCTCACGCGGGATGTGAGCAACTCCCATCGTCTGTCGCGCTGGCCGGTGGACCAGTGGAGCGCCCTCCTCAGCTACCAGCCGATCGAGTCGCTCGTCACCACGCTGGCAGCCCGCTATGTCGGGTCCCGGTTCAATGACCTGCAGAACCTGCAGAGTCTCCGAGCGTTCGATGTCTGGAGCCTCTCCGCCACCTATGACGTGACCAAGCGGGTGCAGGCGTACACCCGCGTCGAGAACCTCTTCAATGAGAAGTATGAGGAGATCCTAAACGCCGGATCCGCGGTCCGGTCCATCTATGTCGGCGTGCGCGTGAACTACGACGTTAAATAGGGCGCATGATGAACGCTCCACGCATTGTCATCGCGGGCACGCAGAGCGGGGTTGGCAAGACGACCGTGACGCTGGCGCTTCTGGCCGCGTTCCGCGCTCGCGGCCGGCGGGTGCAGGCGTTTAAAGTCGGCCCCGACTTCATTGATCCAGGCCATCACGCGGCCGCCACCGGCCGGGCGTCCCGAAATCTGGACGGCTGGATGTTGGGTGTGGCGGTGAATCGAGAGGTGTTCCTCCGGGCCGCTCCCGATGCGGACATCTCGATCATTGAGGGGATGATGGGTTTGTTCGACGGCAGCGGGCTGCTTGGGGACGTCGGTAGCACTGCGGAGGTGGCGAAGCAGTTGCGTGCGCCTGTGTTGCTGGTGATCGACGGGAGCGCGATGGCTCGCTCGGCCGCCGCGATGGCCTCCGGGTATGCCCGGTTCGACCGGGACCTCCGCGTAGCGGGCGTGCTGTTCAATCGTGTGAACAGCGAGAGCCATTACCGTCTCCTCAAGGACGCCGTCGAAGCGGAGACCGACCTGGCGGTCGTGGGGTATCTCCGCTCCGATCCGGAGCTGACCATCGGCGATCGGCATCTGGGGTTGGTCACGGCGATCGAACGCGGCAGCCGCGATCTCTATGAGCGTCTCGGCCAAGCGGCGGCCGAGACAGTGGACCTGGATCGGATCGAAGCGCTCGCCGGGTCGGCGGAGGATGTGGAAGAGGCGCCCTCATGTCCCCACGTGTCACCGCGAGCACGGGCCGGGCCGCCGATCCGGGTGGGGGTCGCCTACGATCCGGCGTTCTGCTTCTACTACCCCGACAACCTCGAGTTGCTCGAAGCCGAGGGGGCCGAACTGGTCAGGTTTTCGCCCCTCAGCGATCAAGCCCTGCCGGCGATCGATCTGCTCTATTTGGGCGGCGGGTATCCGGAACTGTATGGCGAGCGGCTGGCCCGTAATGTGGCCATGCGGGGGGCCATCCGCGCGTTCGCCGAGCGCGGGGGGACGATCTATGCCGAGTGCGGGGGGATGATGTACCTTACGCAGGCCATTCGAGACTTCGACGGGCGGACGCATGAGATGGTCGGGCTCTTCCCGGCCGAGGCGGTGATGAAGCGTCCCGGCCTGACCCTCGGCTATCGAGAAGTGCGGGTCACGCGACCGTGCGTGCTGGGGGACGCCGGCCTGATCGCGCGCGGGCATGAGTTTCATTACTCCTCGCTCGTGCCCACCGGGCCGCTGGAGTACGCCTGCACCCTTACGGATGCCAAGGGCCAGGCGCGTGGCCAGGACGGCCTGATCGTTGGCAACGTGCTGGCCCTCTATACCCACCTGCACTTCGCCGGCCGGCCCGCGCTTGCGCAGGCGCTGGTCGCCTCGGCGCGCACGAGAGGACAGAGCCATGACCTTAGCCAGGGAGGAGCGGAATGATGGATGCCCCGGAGCACAAGGCACGGATGCAACGGCTCAAAGCCTCGGTGGATCGGCGCATTGCGGCCGCTCAGCAGGAGAAGGGCTTGGTGATCGTATACAGCGGCGCGGGCAAGGGGAAAACAACGGCGGCGTTCGGGATGGCGCTTCGCTGTATCGGGCACGGCCTGAAGGTGGCGGTGGTGCAGTTCATCAAGGGCGCGATCGACACGGCCGAAGAGCGCGCGCTGACGAGCTTCGGGGACCAGGTTACGTTTTTGCGTATGGGCGAAGGCTACACATGGGAGACGCAGGACCGGGAGCGAGACTCGGAGATGGCTCAACGTGCTTGGGCGGCGGCGAGCGCATTTCTCGGTGATCCCGCCTATGCCATGGTGATTCTCGACGAGCTCAACGTGGCCCTCCAGCACGACTACCTCTCGCTGGACGTGGTGCTGGAGGCGCTCGCGCGACGCCCTCCCATGCAGCACGTCGTCATCACCGGTCGTGGGGCGAAGCCTCCCCTTGTCGAGCAGGCGGATCTCGTCTCTGAAATGAAGATGATCAAACACCCGTTTCGCAAGGGTATCAAGGCGCAGAAGGGAGTTGAGTTTTGATCGAGAAACGCTGTGAGCGCTGTGGCCAGCTGTTTTCCTGCGGCGGGTACGGCTGCTGGTGCACCCAGGTTCCGGTGACAGACTGGCAATTCGATTGGATTGCCGAACGCTTTCGGGAGTGCCTCTGTCCGGCCTGCCTCGAGCGCGTCAGCATGGGCCTCCTCGGTCCGGGCGCTTCCTCGACTGCGCCGCGTGCTCCTGAAGAGGGGAATGCCTCCTCATGAGCGGGAGAGTGCTGAAGCTCCCAGAACCGTCCATGAGGTCTCGCCAAGCCCCACGAGTGACAGGCAATGGTGGGTTCTCGGAGCGGGAGCGTGCGGCGGTGTATCGGGCGATCTTCGAGCGCCGGGATGTCCGCCGGAATTTCCTCCCGGCGCCGATTCCCGACGAAGTGTTGGCGCGGATCCTGACGGCCGCGCACCACGCCGGGTCTGTAGGGTTCATGCAGCCATGGGACTTTGTGGTCATTCGTCGCAAGGCCACCAAGCGCGCGGTTAAGCAGCTCTTCCGCAAGGCGAATGCCGAAGCGTCTCAGCGCTACCAGGGAGCCCGCGCCACCCTCTATCGGCGCCTCAAGCTGGAGGGGATCGGTGAAGCGCCGGTCAATGTGTGCGTCACCTGCAGCCGGCACCGCGGGGGGCGGCACGTGCTGGGGCGCTCCACGGTGCTCGACACGGATCTCTACAGCACGTGCTGCGCCATCCAGAACCTCTGGCTGGCCGCCAGGGCGGAAGGGATCGGTGTGGGGTGGGTCAGCATCATGGACCACTCGGCACTCAAGCAGGTGCTGGGAATTCCCCGTCCGATCAAGGTCGTGGCCTATCTTTGTCTCGGGTACGTCTCCGGCTTTGCCGTCAAGCCCGATCTGGAAGAGCTCGGATGGCGAGACCGCCTCCCGGTCGAGGAACTGATTCACGAGGAGCGTTGGGAACGCAGACTCCGGCGCTGAGCGACCCATGGCTGCCCGCACGCTCATGATTCAGGGAACCGCCTCGCATGTCGGGAAATCCGTGTTGGTCACGGCGCTCTGCCGGCTCTTCCTGCGGCGCGGGCTCCGGGTCGCTCCGTTCAAGGCACAGAACATGTCCAACAACTCTTTCGTAACGCCTGATGGCCGGGAGATCGGGCGCGCCCAGGCGGTGCAGGCCGCCGCCTGCCGCCTCGCCCCACGGAGTGACTTCAATCCCGTGCTGATCAAACCGGAGAGCGACCGGCGCGCCCAACTGGTGGTGAACGGGAAAGTCGTCGGGTCGCTTGTGGCGTCCGACTTCGGCCGAATCCGGCGCGAGTGGTTTCCTACGGTGCAGGACTGCTTCGCCCGACTCCGGGAGGAGTTCGATCTTGTCATCCTCGAAGGCGCGGGCAGCCCGGCCGAACCCAACCTGCGCGAGCAGGACATCGTGAACATGCACATGGCCAGGGAGGCGAACGCCCCAGTGTTGCTGGTGGGGGACATCGACCGTGGTGGCGTGTTTGCCGCGCTGGTTGGCACCCTGGCGCTCCTGGATGCCGAGGAGCGCCGCCATGTGAAGGGATTCCTGATCAACAAGTTTCGCGGCGACCCGGACGTGCTGGCGCCGGGCATCCGACTGGTGGAAGACCAGACGGCCCTGCGCTGTCTCGGCGTCATTCCCCATTGGGGACACCTCCGGGTGCCGGAGGAGGATTCGGTGGGCTGGGAGACCTGGGTGCCAGTCGAGGGCCAGCGGGCCGATGCCCTCCTGATCGGCGTGGCGGATCTGCCAGCGATCTCCAACTTCACCGACTTTGAAGCGCTGTACTGGGAGCCGGATGTGCGGTTGGTGCGACTGACTGGCGCGAGCGAGCTGCCCCTGGACGCCCTGATCTTTCCGGGGACGAAGAACACCGTCGAGGCGCTGCGGTTCGTCAAAGCCTCGGGGCTGGATCAGGTCGCCCGGCAACTGTGGGCTGACGGGGGGACGGTAGTCGGCCTCTGCGGCGGTTATCAACTCCTGGGCAGGAAGATCCGGGACCCCCGCGGCATCGAGTCACCCGAGCGGGAGAGCGATGGTCTGGGGCTGCTTGATGTCGTGACCAGCTTCGCCCGAAAGAAGGTTCTGATCCAGGTGACCGGGACACATTGCGAGAGTGGCGCGCCAGTGGAGGGTTATCAAGTGCATATGGGACGGACGAGGGCGGGAAGCAGTGTCCTTCCATTGCTCGATGTGCAGAAGCCGAATGGGTCGTTGCGATGGGCCGAAGGGGCGGTGTCTCCCGATGGCCGGGTCTTCGGGACCTATGTGCACGGCCTGTTCGATGCGCCGGGGTTCCGGCGGGTGTTCCTCAACCGGCTGCGCGCGCGCCGAGGGTGGGATCCGCTCGAGGTCGAGTCTGGCCGATCGCCGGACCATGCGTTGGACGAACTGGGGGACTTCGTGGAGCGGCACGTGGACCTGCGCGCGATTGAGGCGATCGTGGAGAAGGGCCTGTAGCGCCGTGAGCGTCACGAAACGGGACACCGCCAGGCGACGCCGAGGACGTCTGATTCTCGTGGTCGGCGGGGCGTCGTCGGGGAAGAGCGAGGTGGGGCTCTCGCTGGCAGGACGCGCCACCACGCGCGCTTTCGTCGCCACCGGCCAGCCGCTCGATGACGAAATGGCGGAGCGGATCCGACGTCACCGACAATCCCGGGGGCCGGTCTGGGACACCGCTGAGGTGCCGGTTGATCTGGAGCAGTGGTTTCGCGCGAGGGGCCGGTTGTATCGGGCCATCGTGTTGGACTGCCTGACGCTCTGGTTGAGCAACCTGAGCGAGCGCGGAGTTTCGGACACACGGGTCCTCGAATTGGTCGACGAGCTGATCCGGGCGATCCGTACCGTCCCGGCGAGGGTCGTGGTGGTCACGAACGAACTGGGGATGGGGCTGGTCCCGCTGGAGGCGTCGGCGCGTCGCTTTCGTGATCTGGCCGGGCAAATCAACCAACGAGTCGCGCAGGAGGCGGATGAGGTGTACGCCGTCTTAAGTGGGCTGCCGGTGCGGATTAAGCCGCAAAGAGGGATGCGTTCCCTTTCGAGGGTGCCGTGACGCTGCAGCAGGCCATCGAGGCGATCCGACCCATGGATCGCGCGTGCCTGGAGCGTGCTCGGCACCGGCTCGATCGGCTCACGAAGCCGGTGGAAAGCCTCGGACGCCTTGAGGATCTCGCCGCGTGCTACGTGGGGATTACGGGCGAGGAGCGACCGGCCATTCCGCGTGCTGCGGTCTTTACGTTCGCGGCGGATCACGGCGTGGTCGACGAAGGGGTGAGCGCCTATCCCAGCGCCGTCACGGCGCAGATGGTCCTGAACTTCCTCAGGGGTGGCGCGGGAGTGAACGTCCTCGCGTCGCACGTGGGCGCGGAGGTGCGGGTCGTGGATATCGGCGTGGCGTATGAGTTCGGCCCACTGCCGGGGCTGATTCACCGAAAAGTCGCCCATGGCACGAAAAACTTTCTGCGCGAGCCGGCCATGACCCGTGAGCAAGCGATTCGTGCGGTCGAGGTTGGCGTGAACCTGGCGGTCGAGGCCACAAACGAAGGATTTGGCCTCCTGGGGACGGGCGATATGGGCATCGGGAACACCACGGCGAGCGCGGCGATCACAGCGGTGATGACCGGTGAATCGGTCGCGGCCGTCACCGGTCGCGGGACCGGCATCGACGAAGCCGGCTGGGCGCGCAAAGTGGCCGTGATCGAGCAGGCGCTCAGCAACCGGCAACCGGACGCGGCCGACCCCCTCGCTGTCCTCGCGAAAGTCGGAGGCTTTGAGATCGCGGGCCTAGCTGGGTTGATCTTGGGCGGCGCGGCCTGCCGGCGTCCGGTGGTCCTCGACGGGTTCATCTCCGGCGCGGCGGCATTGATCGCCGCGGGACTTTCCCCCCTCTGTCGCGAGTACTTGATCGCCTCCCATCTCTCCGTCGAGCGTGGACATCAGGCCGTGATGAAACGGCTGGAGCTTCGGCCGTTACTGGATTTGGATCTCAGACTGGGGGAAGGGACCGGCGCGTGCCTGGCCATCAGCCTCGTTCATGCGGCGATCAAGATCCTCACGGGCATGGCGACCTTTGACGAAGCCGGCGTGTCGGAACGACTGTCGTGAGCGCCGGGATCCTCCGCCCGTTCGTGATCGCCTGGCAGTTTCTGACGGCCGTGCCCGTGAGTCGCGCCCATCACAATCCCGCGCCCTCCGAGTTGGCGGCGTCGATGGCCTGGTATCCGGTCGTGGGGCTCCTCCTGGGGGGCGTGCTGGCCATGACGGCGTGGCTGCTCTCCGGACTGGTCGCCCGGGTCGTGCTGGACGCGCTGCTCATCGTGATGCTGGTGGCCGTTACGCGGGGGCTCCATCAGGACGGATTGGCGGATACGCTAGATGGATGGGCGGGCGGCCGCACGCCGGACGAGCGGCTGGCGATCATGCGGGACGGGTGTATCGGCGCAATCGGGGCCACGGGGCTGATCCTTGCGTTGGGGCTCCGCTATGCGGGGCTGGCGGCTCTCCCGGAACCGGACCGTCTCCCGATCCTACTCTGTATGCCGGCGGTCGGGCGCTGGGCGATGGTGGTGGGCGCCGTCGCCGTGCCCTATGCGAGAGCGGAAGGCGGACTTGCGGAGTCGTTCCTCCAGAACCTGAAGACTCGCCATGTACTGATTGCAACTGTGTGGCTGGCCACGGCGCTGGTCTTCGCCATCGGACCCGTTGGCGCGGTAGTGAGCCTGTCCGTCACGGCGCTCGTGGCACGCGCCGTGAGCGCGCACTCCCGCCGTCTCTGCGGCGGCGTTACCGGCGACACCCTCGGCGCCACCAACGAGGTGGCGGAGGTTCTGTTTCTGCTGCTGGGCCCGCTACTCGTAAAGGCAGGATGAACGCCGGCGCGCTCCTTGTGGCCTGCGCCCTCGATGCCGTGGTCGGCGATCCTCGCTGGCTGCCCCATCCGGTTCGCCTGATGGGTCAGGTGATCGCTGGGTACGAACGGAGCATCCGCCCGGTCCTGTCCACTCGCATGTGCGAGCGCATGGCCGGGATCGTGCTGGCTGTGGGACTGCCGGCGGCCGCCTATGGAGCGGCTTGGTTCGCGATCGACCAGTTGGGCCGGCTCCATGAGGTCATCGGCCAAGGGGTCGAGGTGGTGCTGGCCTTTACGACGCTCGCGGCGCGGGACTTGGCGGACCATGCGCGGGCGGTCAGGCAGGCGCTGGCATCCGGGTCACTCGAAGAAGCGCGTGGGGCGGTCTCTCAGATTGTGGGGCGTGACACGGCTCAACTCGCCGAGGGGGGCGTCGTGCGCGCGACCGTGGAAAGTGTTGCTGAGAGTACCGCTGATGGTGTTGTGGCGCCGTTGTTGTATTTGGTGCTGGGCGGTCCGCCGTTGGCTCTCGCGTATAAGGCCATCAGCACACTGGATTCCATGGTCGGCCATCTGGACGACCGATACCGGCATTTCGGTTGGGCCTCAGCACGACTGGATGACCTGGCCAACTGGGTTCCGGCTCGATTGACGGCGTTGCTGATTGTGCTCTCGGCGGGCCTCGTGAGGCGTGATGCCGGTGCGGCAAAACGGGCATGGCGAGTCTTCCAGCGTGACGGGAAGAAGCACCCCAGCCCCAACAGCGGACATCCGGAAGCCGCGATGGCGGGGGCGTTGGGGGTCCAGCTCGGGGGGACCAGTTACTATGAAGGCGTGGCGATGGCGCATTCCTTGATGGGAGAGCCGATCCGATCGCTTGGCCCGCCCTGTATCAGCGACGCCCTTTGCATCATGTGGACCGTGTTCCTCATAGGGACACTCCTGGCAGCAGGGGTGCTCTGGTTGTGACCGCCCCAGACCGACATGGCGGCAATATTTACGCGGCCGCACGGGAACTCGGCCTCCCGTCGAGCCGTCTCATTGACTTCAGCGCCAGCATCAACCCGCTAGGGCCGTCGAAGCGGGCGCTCCGTCTGGCCGCGGCCGCGCTGCCGTGCACGCGCCATTATCCCGACCCGGACTGCCGCGGACTAGTGAGAGCGCTCGCGTCTCGATGGGGACTAGAAGAGGGTCATTTCGTGATCGGGAACGGGTCCAGCGAGCTGATCCACCTGCTGCCCCCTGCGCTTTCGATCCGTCACGCACTCATCCTCGGCCCCACTTTTTCGGAATATGCACGGGCTCTATCAGTGCAGGGCGGCCGCGTGTCGTACCTCCATGCGACTCGAAAGGACGGCTACCAGACTCCCCTCACGCAGGCGCTCAAGACGCTTCGCACGAACAGCAGTCGGTTCGATGCGCTCTTTCTCTGCAATCCCAATAGCCCGACCGGGCAGGTGGTGCCGGCGCAGGACGTCCTCGATCTGGCCGGCATGGCCGCTCGTTGGAAAGTCCGGGTTGTGGTGGACGAGACGTTCGTGGACTATTGCGAGGCTCACTCGGTGCTCTCGGCGGTCGCCCGAATCCCTTGCCTGCTCGTGTTGCGAAGCTTTACGAAGTTCTATGCCCTGCCGGGGCTTCGGGTCGGGTACCTGGCCGGTCCCCCCGAAGTGGTCGCACGCATTCGACGGCTTCAGGCTCCGTGGTCGGTCAATACACTGGCGCAGACGGCCGCCCAGGCTGTGCTGGAGGATCGGCGTCATGCGCAGCGGAGTCTCGCCTTCATGCATCGAGAGCGGGCTCGCCTGACCAAGGCGTTGAGGGCGATCTCCGGCCTACACGTCTTTCCCTCGGCGGCGAACTTTCTCCTCGTCGAGCTGCCGCCTTCAATGCCGGCCACCCACGTGACGCAGGTGCTTCGCGAGCAGGGCCTGCTGGTCCGGGACTGTTCGGCAGTCCCAGGGCTCACGGGGCGAACGATCCGGATCGCAGTGCGGACGACCGCCGAGAACCGGCGACTCGTCACGGCACTTTGCCAGGTACTGAAGGCGCGCCGATGAGCCGGGTGACGCAGCGTTTCTTCCAGACCAGGTTTCGTGTCACCGGCCGCACGCTGGTGATCGACTTGGGAAGATCGCAGCAGGTCCTCTCGTCTGCGCCACGGCGCGGGGGCCTGGTTCGCGCGCGGTATATTCTGAACCATCAGGTGCCGGCTAATCCGGTCGCTGCACCGATCCCGCTTGAGCAGTGCAAGTGGGGCGATCCGGCCCGTTATTTAGGGCGCATTGCTGTTGAAGTCGGGGCAGACCGCCGCTGTGTCGCGTTGATGACTGCGGTGCCGCTGAAGAATCTTGTCACCCTGCGCGAAGAAGCGGATGGGCTATGGGTGGAGGGATTTTGGACGGTTGGAGTCTCCAACGCCGTGCGAGTTGGCGAGCTGAGTAACCTTCGCCAGACACCTGCGCCAGGAACCATTAATATCATTCTGGTGACCAATGCGCGCTTGGCGACGTCGGCGATGGTCGGTGCTGTCCAGGTCGTCACGGAAGCCAAGACGGCCGCCATGCTTGCGGCCAACGTGCGGACGTGTACCGGACGGCCCGGTGCGACCGGGACGGGAACCGACGCGACCGTCATTGCGTGTGGAGATGGGCCCTTCCTCCGGTACAGCGGCACTCACACCCGGATCGGGGCCATGATTGGCAGGCTGGTGGGACAAGGAGTTCGCGACGGCCTTCTGCGCCGTCCAGATTCATTAATCCCCAATTAAGTGGAGCCGTACAACAAAGGGCGCTGAACGTCATATCAGAAGCGATTATCCATCAGAGGAACAGCCATGCGAATCACCAAAGTCTATACGCGAACCGGGGATACCGGACGGACGCGGCTGGCCGGCGGGCAACAGGTCTGGAAGGACAGCCTGCGGGTTGAAGTGTACGGGACGGTGGATGAACTGAATGCGTCCGTGGGGGTCGTGAGGGCGTTTAATGCCGACGGCCCTGGTACAAAGGCCTCTGTCGCGCGGCTAGAACGCGAACTGCGCTGGATTCAGAATAAGCTGTTTGACACAGGCGGGATACTGGCGACGGTCCCGGGCCAGACGTTCAAGAACATGCCGCAGATCGTACCAACGGATATCAAACGTCTGGAACGGATGATCGATGGCTGCCAAAAGGATCTGACTCCGCTCAAGGAGTTCATCCTTCCTGGGGCCGGGCCAGACGTTCAAGAACATGCCGCAGATCGTACCAACGGATATCAAACGTCTGGAACGGATGATCGATGGCTGCCAAAAGGATCTGACTCCGCTCAAGGAGTTCATCCTTCCTGGGGGCGGCAAAGTGGCTGCGCTCCTCCATCATGCCAGGACCGTCTGCCGTCGGGCCGAGCGCGAGTGCGTAAGGCTGTCGCGAGAGGAACCGATTGATCCAGTTATTGTGAAATTTCTTAACCGGCTCAGCGATGCGCTGTTTGTGCTGGCTCGCTGGGTCGTGAAGGTGCAGGGTGGTCAGGAATTGCTGTGGGAGCGAGAGAGCGGTTCCTGACGCAACAGGCGCCATGTTTGCGTGCGCGCAATGAGCGCACTTTTGCGGTGCAGACTCTCTGGTTCAGATGGGGCAAACGTCTTCTAACTTGTTGGTGTGGTGATGAAACTTTGGCTTAAATTTTATGCAAGGGGTGGTTGCTGGCGTGGACGCAGTCCTGGCCCCTGGCATGCACAAGGCTATCCCCAGGGAATCCCCAGAACTTGTGGACAGGATTCCGATGGAAAGTTTTTGATACGCGAAGCCTCTCCGCTCCAATTGGGGGCTGTGAAGGATGAATAGCGAGAGCCGTAGATCAGGCGCAGTCAATCAGCGTCGCGGTTTCGAAACGAGGCCTGTGGAGCCTCCGATACGGCATGAGAAGTTTTTTGCCCACGAAGGAAGCCACGAGACGCGAATGTGACGAGTCATTGCTACGTCCTTAGGCCTGAACCCTGCCTTGTTCCTCCAGACGGGCCGCACAAGTGGAAATCTTTCCAGGCGATTCCTGCCGCCACAGGATGTGGGGGAAGAAACTCGCGGACCCCCGATAGATTGGGAATGTTGGCGATTGGGTCGGTCATTGCTATAATCGCGGCGGAACTTGAAGAAGGAACATAACGCGTGCCTAAGATTGTCACAGCCAGACGCCGGGAAGATGAGCGGGAGCGCGCCCGCTTGTATCTGAAAAGCCGGCTAATGCTGCCGACCATCCCATTGGGGATGGTGGCCTTGCTGGCCGGATATGGGGATCTGGCGCTGATGTGGATGCAAGATGAGCTGACCCCCAGCGCCTTGACGGGGAGCACGATCCTTTTCTTCTGGGGGGCCGTGTGGGGCTGGGGGCATGCCCGATACGAACGGTATCTCGTGGCAGCGTGCCCGGAGCATCTGGCGCGAAAGCAGAAAATACTGGAGGCCGCCAAGGATTACAAAAAAACAAGGCGGGATGCGCCGTCTGCCGGGCCTGCCCATCCCGGCAGGCGTTTTGTGCCCGCCATGTATGTGGTGGGAATTCTCGCTCAGTTCGGGGTCACGGGATATTATCTTGGCCAAATCGGGGCGTATGCGGCGATTTTTCTCCCGTGGGCCGGCTACTTCAACGCCAAGGTCATCTTCTGGCGCGAACTGTTCACCCGGGCCTGATTACTGCCTGACCCGAAGAAACAGGTACCCGGCAAAGGACAGGAACAGAATGTTGGCCGCCCATCCCGCCAGGAGGGGGGGCACGACATCGCTTCGCCCGAATGCCAGGGCCACGGAATGGGTCGCCCAGTACAGGAAGGCGACCAGGAGGCTGTACCCCACGCCTTTGACCAACCCCGTGCCGCGAGAGCCGGTTTCGGCGAGGCTCATCGTGATCCCGATGAGCGCCATGATGAGGCAGACGAACGGAAACGCCGTCCGCCCGAACAGGTCCGTCGCGTAGCGCGCCGGGTTATAGCCGTCTTGCCGGAGGCGCTCAACGTACGCGGCCAGCTCGCGCAGGCTCAAGGCGTCTGAATCGATGCGAACGGTCCGCCGAAAGTCCTCGGGCTTCTGGTTCAGCTGGATCGGCAGGCGATCGAAGGGCTGGGACCGGACAAGCCGATCGGCATGAAACGTCCGGCTGACGCCCGAGACCAGCACCCAGCCGCCGTTTTCGTACAGCAGTTCCTTCGCGAACACAATTTCCCGGATGCTGAAGTCCTGCTCCAGTTTGTACAGGCTGATGCCGTAGATTCTCGGGGCGCTGTCATCAGGCAGATCGCCCTTCATGAGCGTCTGCTCGCTCAGACGCACCCACATTTCGCTGCTTTGAAACACCGAGCCTGGCGTTTTCCCTTCGATCCGGAATTCTCGCAGCACATCCGCCTGCTGGTTGGCGCCCGGGATCACGGCGTCGCTGGCCCAGAGCATCAGCAGGCTCAATACCTGAGCGACCACCAGAAACGGAACCGACACCCAGTACAGGCTGATCCCGCTACTGCGCATCGCGGTGATCTCGTTGTTCCGGGACAGGATCGCGAGCGTCAGCAGCGTGGACATCAGGATGGCCAACGGCATGATCTGGAAGAGGATGCTGGGCAACTTGAGGACGAAATACCACAGGATATGGCGGAGTTCGGCCTGATAGGTCACGAACTTTCTGATCTTTTCGACGAAATCGACAATGAGGTAGACGGCGGCCACTCCACCCAGGCACGGCCAGAACACCCGCATGTGTTCGCGCAACAGGTAGGACATGAGTAGTGTCATAGGGCAGTGCTCGGGTCAGGCACGGGTGCGGCGGTAAAAGAGCCACGCGCAGGCCGCGCTGAACACGGCATTGGGAAGCCAGGCCGCGGCGAAGGGATTCAGCGCGCGGCTGGAGACCCAGTAATCGGCGATGACGTTCAGCACATAGAAAAGCAGGACGATCAGAATGCCTGCGGCGAATCCGCCGGCTCGGCCGGACTGCTTGAGGGCGATGCCGAGCGGCATGCCGATGATGCCGAACAGGAGTGTGGAGACGGGAACGGCCAGATCTTTGTAATGGTCTTGCAGCATTCTGAGGTATCGGGGGTCTTCCCCGTTGGTCTCGGCGATCCTGTCCCGGATGTGCTGCAGCGAGAGGCGCTCTTCGGGCGTCGGCGACAGGCTCTCGGACAGGTTCAATGTGAAGTCATAATGGGTGAACATGATCATCCGGTACTCGCGGGGGTCTTTGGGGTTGACGTGAATCGTGCCATCCCGGAGCGTCATGCCGACGCGGTTGTGAAGTGGGTCATTGATTGCGGACCAGTCGTGGGCGACGATGATTCGCGGTTCTCCCTTGATCCGGGCGTCCGAGATAAACACGCCGTGGGGGCCGCCGGGAAGGCTGCGCTCGCCGATGTACAACACCACCTTGTCCGTGGGTGTGTTAAAGACGCCTTCGTCAAACGCCATGGACACCTGGTCGCGGAGCATGATCAGCGCCAATTTTTTGAGGGACTGTCCCGTCCATGGCTGGGCAAACTGGGCCAGGTAGAGTGTGACAAGGAAGACGGCAGTCGAGAACAGCAGCACGGGGCGCAGCAGGCGCCCCATGCTGACGCCCGTGGCCTGCATGGCGGTCAGTTCACGGTCCGAGGAGAGGCGGCTGAAGGCGCTGATGGATGCGATAAGGCAGGCCATGGGGAGGGTCAGCACAAAGAAGGATGGCAGGAGCAGGAGGAAGGTTTTGAGGAGGGGCACGAGCCCCACGCCTTTGTTTATCAGGAGTTCCACGAGACGGAGGATCTCTCGTGTCAATAGGATAAACGTGAGCGCCCCCAGGCTCTGAGCGAACGGAATGCCCAGTTCTTGCAGGATATACCGATCGATCGTCCGCACGAGGTAGTGGAGTCCCCCAGGCACAGTTATACTTAAAGAGAGGGGACAATGCAAATCGCCCCGGCCGCCTACTTGACACTCGTGGGGGGCTATGATAGATGCTCACGGCGGCTGGGTTCGCAGGCAAGGTTTTCTGGGTAAGTACTCGCTGCCGAATGACGAAAGGAGTGCGGCGTGAAGAGCAAAGGCACTGTCAAATGGTTTAACGACCGCAAGGGGTTCGGATTTATTCGCATGGATACGGGGCAGGACGTCTTTGTCCACTATTCAGCCTTGCAGGGGGAAGGGTTTAAAACTCTCAAGGAGGGTGAAAACGTCGAATTCGATATCGTGGAAGGTGCGAAGGGGCCTCAGGCCGCGAACGTGATGAAAGTCCAGCAGGCGCCCTACGCTGAATAATATCCGCTTCTTCTGCAAGGGCCCATCAGGGCCTTTTCAAACATCCCGTTAAGTCCGCTGAGCGCTCTCTCTGCCTTGACTTCACTCAAAGCCGGGTGCTAAACTCATTGGATCAATTGGAAAATTTTCCGTAGGAGTAAGTGCCATGGCTATGCACGATAGTAAGCGGCATCCGCGAGACCGGTTTTCCCTGACGATTGATGGATCCGCTCAGCCCGGAGGGGGAACCGCTGCGGAACAATCCGATCTGCCGCCGTCTCCGCAGGATGTCAGCATCAAGGTGGGGGATGGGCAACTGGCGATCAATTGGGCGCCTGTTCCCGACGCCCTCTTTTACAACATCTATTACAAAACCTCCCGCGGCGTCACCAAAGAAGGTAAGGAATTCGACCGCTTCCACTACGATTCCGTGGGGATCGAGCGGTTCAAGACGAAGATCGGCGTGACCAAGGAGAACGGTACCCTGGTCGACACGGCCGCGCCGCCCTATCAGCATACCGACCTTGCGAACGGCCTGTGCTACCACTATGTGGTTACCGCCGTCACCAAGAACGGAGAGAGCCCTGAATCCGAAGAAGTCATGGCGGTTCCGTCCCCGTATATCTGCGTCATGCAATTCGGGACGGAAGGCTATGATGAGGGAGAGTTCAAATCACCCACCGGTATCGCGCTGGATCGTGACGGCAATATCTATGTGGCCGACACCGATACCCACACCGTTCAGAAATTCGATAAGCACGGCACGTTCCTGACGCGTCTTGGCGATGAGGCAGGAGATGCCGAGGGGCAGTTTTATTACCCGCGGGGGTTGGCCTGCACGTCTCAAGGTGACCTGGTTGTTGTTGATGCCAACAATCACCGAGTCCAAAAGTTCGATAAGGACGGCCAGTTCCTGACCGTCTGGGGAAAATTCGGCTTTGCCTGGAAGGGCGCGTCGCAAGGGATCTTTGATAATCCCTGGGGCGTGGCGGTCGACAAAGAGGACAACATCTACATTGCCGACACGTTGAACAACCGCGTGCAGAAGTATACTTCCGACGGGGAACCGATCCTGATGTGGGGAAAGGAGGGCGCCTTTGAAGGAGCCTTCTTTTATTGCCGCGACATCGCCGTTGACTTTGCAGGCAACGTGTATGTGACGGATGAGATTAATAACCGTGTGCAAAAGTTCGATAGCCGGGGGAATTTTCTTTCCAAATGGGGCAAAGAAGGCAACGGCCCTGGGCAGTTCAATGCCCCGTGGGGTATTGCCTTGGACGCGCTGGGCAATGTGTATGTAGTGGATACGAATAACCACCGCGTCCAGAAGTTCACCAGCAATGGAGCCTTTGTCTGCTCGTGGGGCAATCGCGGCAGCACGATCGGGCAGTTGAATTTTCCGTACGGGGTCGCGGTCGACCGCGCGGGCTATGTGTATGTGGTGGACAGCGGCAACGCGCGCGTGGTGAAGTACGCGCCGACGGAAGGGTTCCAAGCCCGGGCGGCAGAGGAAAAGCCGTCGGGCGAACTGGCGGCGCCGGCCGCGCTGACCGCCAAAGCCGGCGACACGGAAGTCACCCTGAGCTGGATGGATGTTCCAGGCGCCGCTTCCTACAATCTCTACTATCATACTGAACCGCACGTCACGTCCCAGACGGGAACCTGTGTCGAGGGGGTCGCATCTCCCTACACGCATGTCGGCCTTGCCAACGGCACCACGTACTATTTCATTTTGACGGCGGTGGCAACGAGCGGGACCGAGAGTCCGGCGTCGCCGGAGATCGAGGCCGCTCCCACGATGATCGACCTGTCGGCGCCCCAGAACCCGTACATGATCATCAATCATGGAGCGTTCATGACGAACCTCCCCGATGTGGTGCTTACCATCTCGGCCAACGACGTCGACTCGGGTGTGGCCGGGTACTTTATTTCGGAGGTGCCGAGTACGCCGACCGCCACCACGCCGGGATGGGTCGACATCGAGCCGGCCGGCAAGTTCGGCGCGACCGTTTCCTATACGCTCTCTCCTGGAGACGGCAAAAAGACGGTCTATGTCTGGTTCAAGGACGGGGGCGGGAACATCTCGGCGCCAGCGACGAACTCCCTTCTGCTCAACACGTCGGGTTATGTGTGTGTCAATGTCTGGGGGAAGGCCGGCAGCGGCGCACACCTGCTCCACGGGGGAGAATTCGGAACACCGTCATTCGGCCTGGCCTGTGATGCGAGCGGCAACATCTATGTTGTTGACACGGGCAACTGTCGGATCCAGAAATTTGACAATGCGGGCAATTTTGTTCATCTCTGGGGTATGTTCGGTACCGCCCCCTCGAACTTCCAGAATCCTACCGCCATCGCGGTGGATGATAAAGGGGTGGTGTATGTGTGCGACACCGGCAACCACAGGGTTCAGCGGTTCGATGCCAAAATGGGAAGCTATCTGACCAAATGGGGACGGCAGGGGGGCGGCGAGGGACAGTTCAACGCGCCTTGGGGAGTGGCCGTCGACAATGCGCGCGGCTATGTCTACGTCGTGGACAGCGCGAATTTCAGGATCCAGAAGTTCGACCGAAGCGGTGAATTCATCATGGCGTGGGGCAGCTTCGGAAACGCGGACGGCCAGCTCTATTTCGCGCGCGGCATCGCGGTGGATGAAAACGATGGGACGGTGTACGTTGTGGACATGGGGAACCATCGCATTCAAAAATTCGACACCAGTACAAACTTTCTCCCGCAACTCCTTGGCAAGTGGGGGACCAAGGGGCAGGAACCGGGGCAGTTCTGGAATCCGTGGGGGATCACCATCGATCGGGACGGCTTTGTCTACATCACGGATACCGGCAACCACCGTATCCAGAAATTCGACCGGGACGGGAACTTCGAGACGCAATGGGGTGGTTTCGGCGGCGGGCGCGGCCAGTGTAACTTTCCGTATGGGGTCGCGGTCGATCGCCGCGGTGCGATCTTCGTGCTTGACAGTTCCAACTTCAGGGTCCAGCAGTTCATGACATCGGACGAGGGGGAACTGCAGTTGCGCGAGCAGGCCGAGGTGTCGGAGTCCGAGTCCTCGGCCTTGGAGGAAAAGAAGGCCATCCAACAGGACGCTCCCGGAACGCATCTCTGGTCCATGCCGAAGCAATAAAGAATCCATGCTGCAGCCTTTCTTGCCGCTGGGACTGACCTTCGATGACGTGGCGTTGGTTCCGGCGAAATCCTCGGTCTTGCCGGCCGAGACCGACACCCGCACTCACCTGACGCGCCGAATTACGATCAATATCCCTATTGTCAGTGCCGCCATGGACACGGTCACGGAATCCCGATTGGCCATCGCAATCGCCCGGGAGGGCGGGCTCGGAATCATCCATCGGGTGCTCTCGCCGGCGGATCAGGCCACGGAGGTGGATCGGGTCAAGAAATCAGAAAGCGGCATGATCATGAATCCTGTGACGATCTCCCCCGACAGCACGATCAGGGACGCTCACAAGATCATGGCCCAATACCGGATCTCGGGAATTCCGGTGACCCAAAACGGAAAACTCGTCGGCATCGTCACGAATCGGGACCTGCGCTTTGAGAGTCGCATGGACCTGAAGATCTCCCAGGTGATGACGCACAAACACCTTGTGACGGCACCTGAGGGGACGACGCTCGATAAAGCGCGGGCGATCCTGCACCAGCACCGGATCGAAAAATTGCTCGTGGTGAACAAGCGGTTCGAGCTCAAGGGCCTGATCACGATCAAGGACATTGCCAAGCGAATCCAATATCCTGATGCCTGCAAGGACGGGCATGGCCGCCTTCGCGTGGGCGCGGCTGTGGGCGTGGGAGGGGATGCGGAAGAGCGGGTGGCCGAGTTGGCCAAGGCGGACGTAGATGTCGTGGTCGTGGACACGGCCCATGGGCACAGCGCAAGCGTACTTGCCACGGTGCGCTTGCTGAAGCGGCGGTTCCCGGAGGTGGAGATTGTGGCCGGCAATGTGGCCACGAAGGAAGCGGTCCGCGACCTCATCGCGGCCGGTGCCGACGCCATCAAGGTGGGGGTCGGTCCGGGCTCCATCTGCACGACGCGAATTGTCGCTGGAGCCGGGGTACCGCAATTAACGGCCGTGGCGGAATGCGCGTCCGCCGCCGCTCGCGCCAAGGTGCCGATTATTGCGGACGGTGGGATCAAGTACTCCGGCGACTTGAGCAAGGCGATCGCGGCCGGCGCTTCTGTGGTGATGATCGGCGGGTTGTTTGCCGGGACCGAAGAAAGCCCCGGCGAGACGGTCCTCTTTCAAGGCCGGACCTATAAGGTTTATCGGGGAATGGGGTCGCTGGGTGCCATGGAGCGTGGGGGGCGGGACCGCTACGCGCAAAAGGATCGTCCGGTGCAAAAGCTGGTGCCGGAAGGAATTGAGGGCCGCGTGCCCTATCGGGGAACCATGTCCGGCGTGGTGTATCAGTTGGTCGGCGGACTCCGCTCAGGGATGGGATACTGCGGCTGCCGCACAATTGCTGAAATGCAGAAAAGTACCCGCTTCATTCAAGTGACTCAGGCAGGGTTGCGCGAGAGTCATGTCCACGATGTCATCATCACCAAAGAAGCCCCCAATTATCGGGCAGAGGTTGAGTTCTAGCTTCTCTCCGAATGCGATGGGTTCCCAGCACCAGAGAATCCTGGTTCTTGACTTCGGTTCCCAGTACACCCAGCTGATCGCCCGCCGTATCCGCGAGTCCCATGTCTACGCGGAAATCCTGCCCTATAACGTCCCGTTCACTCGCATCCTGGGGTACCGCCCGGACGGCCTCGTTCTGTCCGGAGGTCCCTCCAGTGTCTACGACCGGAAAGCTCCGACCGTCCCCAAGCAACTCTTGGACGCGGGAATCCCGATTCTGGGGATCTGCTATGGCATGCAACTGGTGACCCATCTACTGGGCGGAATCGTGGCGCGGTCGGCTCATCGCGAGTACGGTCCTGCCACGCTGCAGATCGACGATCGCACAGATCTGTTCAAGGGATTCCACGGGGAGAAAGACCATCCGACGGCCTGGATGTCGCATGGAGACCGAATCGAACGGATGCCGCCTGGTTTCAGTGCCATTGCGCGCACCTCGAACTCACCGGTGGCGGCCATGAAAGCGACGGATCGCGGCAGACGGATCTATTGTCTCCAGTTTCATCCTGAAGTCGCCCATACCGAAGGCGGGACGGCCATTCTGAGGAATTTCGTCTATGACGTCTGCGGGGTGAAGCCGGATTGGACTATGCGCTCGTTCAAGGCGGAGACCATTGCCGCCATCCGGGCCCAGGTGGGAACCGGGAAGGTCCTCTGCGCGCTCAGCGGAGGCGTGGACTCCTCGGTCGCAGCCGCGCTGGCCCATGAAGCGGTCGGCGACCGGCTCACGTGCCTCTTCGTGGACCATGGCCTCTTGCGGGAGGGGGAGGCGAAACTGGTGTGCGAGACTTTCGCCAGGCACTTCAAGTTGAAGTTGAAGTTGATTAATGCAGCATCCCGGTTTATCAGCGCGCTTGAATCTGTAAGCGATCCTGAGCGGAAGCGTAAAATCATCGGGCGGGCCTTTATCAAGGAATTTGAAGGTTTCGCGCGCGGAGCGGGGAAGGCCGAATGGCTCGTTCAGGGCACGCTCTACCCCGATGTCATTGAAAGCATGAGCTTTAAAGGTCCCTCGGCGACGATCAAGACTCACCACAATGTCGGAGGGCTTCCTTCGCGGATGCGGTTTCGCCTGATTGAACCGCTACGCGAATTGTTCAAGGACGAGGTCCGGGAATTGGGAAGGGAACTGGGGCTTCCTGAAGAAATCGTGGGACGGCAGCCCTTTCCCGGTCCAGGTCTGGCGATCCGCATTCTGGGGCCGGTTACGAAAGAGCGGCTTGGGATCGTGCGCAAAGCCGATGCTATTGTTGAACACGAAATTCTCAGGGTGGGCTACTATGATAGGGTCTGGCAGGCTTTCGCCGTGCTGTTGCCGGTCAGAACTGTGGGGGTCATGGGTGATCAGCGAACGTACGACAATGTGGTGGCCGTCCGGGCGGTGACCAGTGTGGACGGAATGACGGCGGATTGGGCGCGGCTGCCTGCCGATGTGCTGGGATCGATTTCGACGCGGATCACCAATGAAGTCAAAGGAGTGAATCGGGTGGTGTTCGACATCAGTTCGAAGCCTCCGAGCACTATCGAATGGGAGTGAGCACCGTCCGTTTACAGAAAGTCATCGCGGATGCCGGTGTTGCCTCACGCCGCAAGGCGGAGGAGCTGATCCGTCAGGGCCGTGTCACCGTTAACGGCACGGTGGCAATGGAAATGGGCCTCAAGGTGGATCCGACTCACGATCATGTGAAAGTGGATGGATGCCACCTGAAGCCGGCGGCACCCAAGGCGTATGTGATGCTCAACAAGCCCAAAGGCGTGCTGACCACCCTTGAAGGGCCGGGCATGGACGACCGCCCGACGGTACAGTCCTTGCTCCGGGGAATCAAGCACCGGGTGTTTCCGGTCGGCCGTCTGGATTACGATACCGAAGGCTTGCTGGTGCTCACCAACGATGGAGAACTGGCCCAGCGGCTGCTGCATCCCCGGTACCATGTTCCGAAAACCTATCTGGTGAAGGTCAAGGGGGTCCTAGACGAGGCGCAAATCAGGAGACTGGAGAAGGGCGTTCGGCTCAGCGACGGGATGACGGGCCGGGCTCACGCCCAAAAAGTCCGGAAGACCGAGGATAACTCCTGGATCGAGCTGACCATCTTCGAAGGCCGCACGCATCAGGTGAAGCGGATGCTCGAGGCGGTTGCGCATCCTGTGCTGAAGCTCAAACGGGTTCGATTCGGTCCGCTGACGCTGGGCACGCTTCCCGCCGGCGAGTATCGGTTTCTGACAGACCCTGAGATCCATCGGCTTAAGGATGCTGCGGCTGGCAGGGAGAAGCTGGCATCATGAAGCCGCGCACGCAGACTTGCGGGCAGCTCCGCTCATCCGAAGTCGGACAGTCCGTACGCCTGATGGGATGGGTGCAGCAGCGTCGTGATCACGGGAGTCTGATCTTCATCGATGTGCGGGATCGAACCGGCTTGACGCAGGTGGTGTTCAACGCGGAGCGGAACGCCGGCGTCCATCAATCGGCGCATGCGCTTCGCCCCGAGTTCGTCGTTACGGTCGGCGGGGTGGTAGCTGCCCGGCCGGCTGAATCCAAGAACCCTGATTTGCCGACGGGGGAAATCGAGGTGCTCGTCGACTCCCTGGAAATTCTCAATGAAGCCAAGACGCCGCCCTTCCAGATTGAGGACGATGCCGAAGTGACGGAGGCGCTTCGCCTGAAGTACCGCTATCTCGATCTGCGGCGGCCTAAGATGCAGCGATTGCTTGGCCTGCGGCATGCCGTGGCGCAGCACGTGCGGGCATTTCTCAACGCCGAAGGATTTCTGGAAGTCGAAACGCCGGTGCTGACAAAGAGTACGCCCGAAGGGGCCCGTGACTACCTCGTTCCAAGCCGTGTGAATCCGGGCAGTTTTTACGCGCTGCCGCAGTCGCCCCAACTTTTCAAACAAGTCCTCATGGCCGCCGGAGTAGACCGCTACTATCAGATTGCGCGCTGCTTTCGGGACGAAGACCTTCGGAACGACCGGCAGCCTGAGTTCACGCAGATTGATTTGGAAATGTCGTTCGTTGATCGCGAGCAGGTCATGTCCTTGATGGAGCGGATGATCGCCGGGGTCTTTCGTGAGGCTGCCGGCATTGACCTCGCCCCGCCGTTTCCGAGGATGACCTATGCGGAGGCGATGGGCCGTTATGGCTCCGACAAGCCCGACCTTCGTTTTGGAATGCCGCTCCATGACGTGAGCGACTTTGCCGCTAGGAGCACATTCAAGGTCTTCAAGGACGCCGTTGCCAAGGGCGGTATTGTGAAGGCCCTGATCGTCAAAGGCGGGGCGTCCATGGCCCGCAGCCGGATTGATGCGCTCGGGGAAACCGCGAAGAGCTTCGGGGCCAAGGGCCTGGCCTGGGTCAAGATCGCGGGCGAGGGGCAGCTCGAATCCGTCATCGCGAAATTCCTGGACGCGCGTAGCCTCCGGGCCGGATTGCCTGATGCAGCGGTAGGGGACCTGATTCTCTTTGGCGCCGACACGCCTACTGTTGTGCACGATGTGCTGGGCCGTTTGCGCCTGCAGCTTGGCAAGGAGCTGAATCTGGTCGACCAGCAAGCGTGGCGGCCGCTCTGGGTGGTCGAATTCCCGTTGTTGGATTATGATCCGGAGCAGAAGCGATACGTCTTCATGCACAATCCATTCGCCGCGCCCTTGGACGAAGATGTCGCATTCCTGGACACGGATCCGCTGAAGGCGAGAGCCAAGGCCTACGACATGATCCTGAACGGGAGTGAAGTCGGCGGCGGAAGCATTCGCAACCATCGCAGCGACATGCAGTTGCGAATCCTCGATTTGCTTGGCATCAACAAAGAGCAGGCGCAGGAGAAGTTCGGGTTTCTCTTGGAAGCCCTCGAGTACGGCGCGCCGCCGCACGGAGGCATCGCCTTTGGCCTGGATCGCCTGATCATGCTGCTCGGCGGCGCGGACTCAATCCGCGACGTGATCGCCTTTCCCAAAACCCAGAAAGGCCAGTGTCCCATGACCGAGGCCCCCTCGCCTGTGAGCCCAGAGCAGCTCAAGGAACTCTCCATCAAGCTCGATAAGATCGCGTGACTGGCCTGATCCTGCCGGCGAACTCTCAGTTCAGATTGAACAGCGCACGGGGTTCGGTCGGGGGGATAGCGGGCCGAGTGGGTCGTTCATGTGGCGGGCACGTTAGACATGGTCGACAATGGTGACAATGGTGTGCAGACCGCTGGACCCCGCGGGGCTGGGACGCACGATCTCGGACGTCTGGACCTGACCCCTGGCATCAATGGCGCGAACCGCCACCTGATAGGCGCCGGCTTTGGGAGGCGCCCAGTTATAGTACCAGACCACCCACGTATAGGGTGAGAGCGGGAGTTCGTGGGGTGCGCTGTCCCAGGTTTTCCCCCCGTCGAGACTGATCTCGACCTTCTTGATGGTCTCGGGGCCTCCGTAGGCGATGCCTTTAAACAGGTGCTCTTTCCCGCGGAGGCTCTGATAATGGCCCGGGCTGTCGATGCGTGAGGTGAGTTTGATCGTGCCGTCGTCGGTCCAGCCCTTCCGCTGCCAGTAACCTTTATAGTCGCCGTCGTACACTTCGACTTCGGTGATCCATTTGACATTCTTGATGCCGTAGATGCCGGGCACCACGGCGCGGATCGGGAATCCGTGCATCTTGGGAAGCTGTACCCCGTTCATCATATAGGCCAGCAGCACATCGCCATGCATGGCCCTCTCAAAGGTGATGCTGTCGTCGTAGCCGTCCGCGGCGCGAAACACGACGTCTCGAGCCGTTTCCGTATCGGCGCCCACTTCCACGAGCAACTCCTTGAGCGAGATGCCGCGCCACATGGCGGTCCCCATGCTGTCGCCGCCCGGCAGGTTGTCGATGCACTCCAGCGTGACCGCGCGATCAAGCGCCGGTCGCTTGAGGATGTCGGTGTAACGGAGCACCTTCGGCTTCTTGACGACCCCGGTGATCGCAAGCTGCCACTGGGCGGCCTTGAGGTCGCGTGAGACGCTGAAAGGGGAATCGGAATAGTTGACCACGTAGAACTTGTCGTTCGGGGTGAAGTAGGACGTCTCGCGAGGAGGGATTGCAAACATCCGGCCGAACATCGAAGCCGCTTCCGCCTTCTGCCCCACGAGGCCGAGGGCGAGGCCGGCGGAGGCCATTTTCAACACGTCGCGACGCTTCCATGGAAAGAACATGGCGCGATTATCCTACTTTCAGGCAGTCCTGGGCAATCCCGGAGTCAACTGCGCCACCAGAGCGTGTTTGAAAATTCACGGAGCACCTTGACGATCTTCCAAGAGCTGTGCTATAAAAACACCGGCAGTTTTCTCGAAGCCATGATCTTCCTGCGGGTGCCCGTCAGGGGAAGTGGGGCACTTGACAGGAAGTTTTTATTTCTGTAGCATAATCTGTCTGTCGGGAAACCTTCGTTCTTTGACAACTGAATAGGGTGTATTGAAGTGGCGGCCCTTGAGTTAATTTCAAAAGTGTTTTATTTTGAGAGTTTGATCCTGGCTCAGAACGAACGCTGGCGGCGCGCTTAACACATGCAAGTCGAACGAGAAGCCGTAGCAATACGGTTGTAAAGTGGCAGACGGGTGAGTAATGCATGGGTAACCTACCCTCAGGTGGGGAATAACTCCTCGAAAGGGGAGCTAATGCCGACGATACCCACCAGCCTCATAAGAGGTTGTTGGAAAGCCGAACCGAGGGTTCGGCGCCTGAGGATGGGCCCATGTCCTATCAGCTTGTTGGCGGGGTAATGGCCCACCAAGGCTGCGACGGGTAGCTGGTCTGAGAGGACGACCAGCCACACTGGCACTGCGACACGGGCCAGACTCCTACGGGAGGCAGCAGTGAGGAATCTTGCGCAATGGGCGAAAGCCTGACGCAGCGACGCCGCGTGGGGGATGAAGGCCTTCGGGTTGTAAACCCCTTTCAGGAGGGAAGATGGGACGGGCAACCGTTCGGACGGTACCTTCAGAAGCAGCCACGGCTAACTCTGTGCCAGCAGCCGCGGTAAGACAGAGGTGGCAAGCGTTGTTCGGATTTACTGGGCGTAAAGGGTGCGTAGGTGGTTAGGTAAGACCTGCGGGAAAGACCTGGGCTTAACCCAGGAAGGTCGTAGGTGACTGCCTGGCTAGAGGGCGGGAGAGGAGAGCGGAATTCCCGGTGTAGCGGTGAAATGCGTAGAGATCGGGAGGAAGGCCGGTGGCGAAGG
>Ga0080064_1001771_pt1 | contig 40903 bp, 37 predicted proteins | sample Subgrocontami54m_FD_69260 | JGI IMG/M metagenome (GOLD analysis project Ga0080064, IMG submission 69260) | Subsurface groundwater microbial communities from S. Glens Falls, New York, USA - GMW46 contaminated, 5.4 m (SPADES assembly) (version 2) ...
CACCCCCCCCTGTCCGCCCGACCCCGAGCCGCCGCTGGACGAACCCGGCCTGGTGGAGATGCTCAAGCACCGCGCCAAGACGCTCAACCTGGCGCACGTTTATCCGATCGGCGCGCTCACTGTCGGGCTCGCCGGCGAACGGCTTACCGAGATGGCAGAACTGCGCGATGCCGGCTGCGTGGGCTTCTCCCATGCCGATGTGCCGCTGCAGGACAATCAGGTGCTGTGGCGCGCGCTGCAGTACGCCGCCACTTTCGGCTTCTGCGTCTGGCTGCGCCCGCAGGACGGATATCTGGCGAAGGGTGGGGTGGCGCACGACGGCGAAGTGGCCACACGCCTGGGACTGCCGGGGATCCCCGCGTTTGCGGAGACCATCGCCGTTGCCACCATCATCGAACTGATGCGCGCCACCGGTACCCGCGTGCACCTGTGCCGCCTGTCGACGCGCGAAGGGGTGGCCATGGTGCGCGCGGCCAAGCGCGACGGCCTGCCCCTCAGCTGCGACGTCGGCATCCACCACGCCCATTTGTCGGAAATGGATCTGGGCTATTTCGATTCACATTGTCACCTGCGGCCGCCGCTCAGAAGCGCGCGCGACCGCGATGCGCTGCGCGAGGGCCTGAAGGACGGCACCATCGACGCGCTTTGCTCCGACCATACGCCGGTAGACGAGGATTCGAAGCTGCTGCCGTTCGGCGAATCGGAAGCCGGCGCAACCGGCCTGGAACTGCTGCTGCCGCTCACACTGAAGTGGGCACTCGAAACGAAGGTGCCCCTGGCGCAGGCGCTCGCGCGCATCACGCAAGCGCCGGCGCGGATACTCGGCCTGGACACCGGCCACTTGTCGGAAGGCCATACAGCCGATGTCTGCATCTTCGATGCGGAACACTACGGCAAGGTGAGCGCCGCCGCGCTCAAGAGCCAAGGCAAGAACACACCCTTCCTCGGCATCGAACTGCCGGGCAAGGTGCGCTATACCCTGGTGCAGGGCCAGATCGTCTACGACGCGGGAACCGGCTGAACGCAGTCAGACGCAACGGCAAACCTGGCGCAGCAATCTCCTGCGCAGTGATCCCGGGTCAGGCCTTTTCGCCGTCTTGCTCAAGCAAAGCCGCCGGTTGAAACCCCGCCACCGCCACAAACACGTTCTTGCGGCGCGAGCTTAGTCCCCGGGTGATCTTTACCTGACCCCGCTTCACACCTAAGCGCTCGGCCAGGAACTCGATCAGGCATTCATTGGCTTTCCCGTCCACGGGGGGCGAAGCCAGGCGCACCTTGAGGCAATCGCCGTACAAGCCGGCGACCTCTGTGCGCTTGGCACCGGGCTGGGCTTGAATCTGGATCGTGACTCCGTCGCGGCCGATCTGATACCAGCTCAAAGCAGCCCCGCCACCGCGCGCGTAACGTATTCGAGCGGGATCAGCAGCAGTTGCGCCGCGACCAACGCGAACAACGGCGACAGGTCGACGTTGCCGATGGGCGGAAGCATACGCTGGAACGGGCGCAGGAAAGGGCCGCTAAGCGCATTGAACAGCGGCGCCAGCGGCGCATACGGGTTGACCCAGCTGATCACCGCCTGAATCAAGATGACGCCAATCAGCAGATACAGGCTGAAACGCGCCAATTCGAGCAGGGCCAGGCTGAAAAAAACGCCTGCCAGTACCCCCGACGCAGGGCCGAGGCTTCCCCCCTTAAGCAGGTAGAGCAGGAATAGAAGCAGCGCCTCTATGAGCCAGGCAAGCAGGAAACTCGCCAGATCCACGCCGAACATGCCGGGAATCAAGCGCCGCGCCGGCAGCACCAGCCAATTGGTCAACGCGGTGACGAACTGTCCCAGCGGATTGCGGAACGGTGCGCGCATGAGTTGCAGATAGAAGCGCGCCAACAGCACAAACACAAAAAAACCGAATACCGTGTCGAGCAGGAAACGCAGAATTTGATTAAGCATTTATCTCGCCCAATGAAAAATGCATCGATGGACCTGCATCGACGAAGGTCGATTGGAAAACGAGCGCTTTGCATGGTGCGCGCTGATTCGCGTAGCCCGGCAGCTCATCATTCGTCCGCACCCAGTTGCTCACCCAATTCGTGCGCGCGCTGGTTGGCCGCATGCAGCGCCCGCACGATGAGGTCCTTGATCCGGTCGGCATCCATGCTGGCGAGAGCGCGCTCGGTGGTTCCGCCCTTGGAGGTGACGCGCTCGCGCAGCGCCGCCACACCCTCCGCGCTCAAAGCTGCGAGTCGGGAGGTCCCGACGAAAGTCTCGACCGCGAGCTTTTTGGCGTCTGCGGCGGAAAAGCCCATTTCCTGCGCCGCCTGCTGCAACGCCTCGATAAAGTAGAGCACGTAAGCCGGGCCGCTGCCGGAAATCGCCGTGACCGGATCGAGCAAGGATTCCTGCGGCACCCATAGCGTCGCGCCCACCGCGCCGAGTATGGACTCAGCCAAGGCGCGTTGCTCGGCACCGACCCCGGCGCTCGCGTACAAGCCGGTGATGCCGGCGCCGATGAGCGCCGGCGTGTTGGGCATGCAGCGCACCAAGGTGGCATAGCCGCCGAGCCAGCGCGACAGATCGACCAGGCGGATGCCGGCGGCGATTGTGATCACGAGTTCGCGCCCGAGCCGCGGGCGCAGAGCCTGGGCTGCGGCCCGCATCTGTTGCGGCTTCACTGCCAGCACCACCACCTCGCCCAGCGGCGCGGCTGCGGCCACGCTATCCACGCAGGCGACGCCGAACCGCGCGGCGAGCCGTGTGCGCGCCTCGGCCTGAATCTCGACCACGCGGATGCCGGCTGCCGCGTGGCCCTTGCCGATGAGGCCCCCGATCAGGGCCGCAGCCATATTGCCGCCGCCAATGAATGTAATTTTCACGTCTTGACCCTTTCGCCGAATATGGCCGTTCCCACGCGCACGATAGTAGCCCCTTCCATGATGGCCGCCTCCAGGTCCTGCGACATGCCCATCGACAGGGTATCCAGCCCGAAACCCGCGGCGTTCAGTTGCTCCAGCAGGATGCGCAGGCCCCTGAAACGCCGGCGCTGCAGGCCGATATCGTCGCTGGGCTCCGGAACGGCCATCAGGCCGCGCAGCCTGAGCCGCGGCAATGTGCGCACCGCCTCGGCCAGCGGCCGCACTTCCGCCGGCGCCACGCCGCTTTTGCTTGCCTCCCCGCTCACGTTCACCTGCAGGCAGATATCGAGCGGACTCAGCTCCGGCGGGCGCGCCTGCGCCAGGCGCAGCGCGATTTTCTCGCGCGCGACCGAATGCACCCAATCGAAATGCTCGGCGATGGCTCGCGTCTTGTTGCTCTGGATCGGGCCGATAAAGTGCCAAATGAGCGGCAGAGCGGACAGCTTGGCGATTTTCTCCAGCCCCTCCTGAACGTAATTCTCGCCGAATTCGCGCTGCCCCGCCGCATGCGCGGCGCGCACCGCCCCTGCAGCGAAGGTCTTGCTCGCCGCCAGCAGGGCAATAGCGACGGGCTCGCGGCCGGCCGCCCGCGCCGCCGCAGCGATGCGCGCTCTTACGACTTGCAAGTTACTCTCGATTGTGGACATAATTTGGCGCGGGCATGAACGCGGGAAACCGGCGCTGAATCGCACCCACTCGGTCAGTTGCGCTCTCGCCCGGCGCGTCACTCAGCATGGAGCGATTATAAATGGATATCTCTGAACTGCTTGCCTTCGTGGTCAAGAACAAGGCATCCGACCTGCATCTTTCGTCGGGCCTGCCGCCCATGATCCGCGTGCACGGCGACATCAAGCGCATCAACCTGCCTGCGATGGAGCACAAGGATGTGCACGGCATGATCTATGACATCATGAACGACGGCCAGCGCAAGTTCTACGAGGAAAACCTGGAGTGCGACTTTTCCTTCGCCATTCCCGGCCTGGCGCGTTTTCGCGTCAACGCGTTCGTCCAGAACCGCGGCGCCGCGGCGGTGATGCGGACCATCCCGTCCAAGATTCTGTCGCTGGTCGAGCTCAAATGTCCGAAGATCTTCGAGGACATCGCCGACCAGCCGCGCGGCGTCGTGCTGGTGACCGGGCCGACGGGCTCGGGCAAGTCCACCACGCTGGCGGCAATGGTCAACCACAAGAACGAAACCGAAGAGGGCCACATCCTCACCATTGAGGATCCGATCGAATTTGTGCACGAATCGAAGAAGTGCCTGATCAACCAGCGCGAGGTCGGACCACACACGCTGTCGTTCAACAATGCGCTGCGCTCCGCGCTGCGCGAGGACCCGGACGTGATACTGGTGGGGGAGATGCGCGACCTGGAGACCATCCGCCTGGCCCTTTCCGGCGCCGAAACCGGCCACCTTGTTTTCGGCACACTGCACACCAGTTCGGCGGCGAAGACCATCGACCGCATCGTCGATGTGTTCCCGGCGGCGGAAAAGGAGATGATACGCGCGATGATCTCCACGTCCCTGAAGGCGGTCATCTCACAGACGCTGTGCAAAACCAAGGACGGGTCGGGACGGGTCGCGGCGCACGAAATCATGATCGGCACGCCCGCCATCAACAACCTGATCCGCGAGGCCAAGATCGCGCAGATGTACTCGGCCATCCAGACCGGCCAGCAGTTCGGCATGCAGACCCTGGATCAGAATCTGCAGGATCTGGTGAAGAAAAACGTGATCTCAAATGCCGAAGCGCGCGGCAAAGCCGCGAATAAGGACACCTTCCCCGCCTAGCAGATTTGAGCCGCGGGTCGGCATCGAAGTCGGGCTTCGGTGCCACCTTGGTTAAGGCCGGCCGAAGCGCGCCGGGCCAGAGACACAAGTTCGGGGTATATTTAGACGAAACTGTCAGTGAGGTGAAATATGGATAGCGGCCAGTCAACAAAATTCATGTACGACCTGCTGCGGCTAATGCTCAGCAAGAAGGGTTCCGACCTGTTCATCACCGCCGACTTTCCCCCGGCGATGAAGATCGACGGCAAGATGACGCCGGTCATGGACCAGAAGCTCACCGGCCAGCATACCGCCGATCTGGTGCGCGCGATGATGAACGACAAGCAGGCGGCCGAATTCGAGGCGACCAAGGAGTGTAACTTCGCCATCGCCCCGGCGGGCATCGGCCGCTTCCGCGTGAACTGCTTCGTGCAGCAGGCCAAGATCGGCATGGTGCTGCGCACGATCACCACCACCATCCCCAAGTTCGAGGACTTGGGCCTGCCGCCGGTGTTGAGAGACGTGGTCATGAACAAGCGCGGCCTGGTGATCATGGTGGGCGGCACCGGCTCGGGCAAATCGACCACGCTCGCGGCGATGATCGGCTACCGCAACCAAAACAGCTACGGCCACATCATCACCATCGAGGATCCGGTGGAGTACGTGCATCCGCACATCAACTGCCTGATCACGCAGCGCGAAGTGGGCGTGGATACTGCGTCCTGGGAGGCGGCGCTGCACAACACCCTGCGCCAGGCGCCGGACGTGATCCTGATCGGCGAGATCCGCTCCAGGGAAACCATGGAGCACGCCGTCGCTTTCGCCGAAACCGGCCACCTGTGCATGGGTACGCTGCACGCCAACAGCGCGAACCAGGCGCTGGACCGCATCGTCAATTTCTTTCCCGAGGAACGCCGGCCACAGCTGCTGATGGACCTGTCGCTCAACCTCAAGGCGCTGGTGTCGCAGCGGCTGATTCCGCTGAAGGAAGGCAAGGGGCGAGCAGCCGCGATCGAGATAATGCTTAACTCGCCGCTGATCGCCGACCTGATTTTCAAGGGCGAAGTGCACGAGATCAAGGAAATCATGAAGAAGTCGCGCGAACTGGGCATGCAGACTTTCGACCAGGCCCTGTTCGACCTGTACGAGGACGGCAAGATCAGCTACGAGGACGCGCTCAGAAACGCCGACTCGGTCAACGACCTGCGCCTCAACATCAAGCTGCACGGCAAGGAATCGAAGAACCGCGACATCAGCGCGGGTATCGAGCACCTGAACATCGTTTAATCCGGGCGGGGAGGGGCGGGATCCTTCCTTTCCCACCCCCATTCCCGTTTCAAGCCCCGGCTAGATATCCAGCCGCGCGATCAGCGCATTGCTCTCGATGAACGCCCGCCGCGGCTCGACGTCGTCGCCCATGAGCTTCGAGAATATCTCGTCGGCGGCGATGCCGTCCTCGATCTGCACGCGCAACAAGCGCCGCTTGGTCGGGTCCATGGTGGTTTCCCACAACTGCTCCGGGTTCATCTCACCCAGGCCCTTGTAGCGCTGCAGCGCGGCGTTCTTCTCCACCTCCTGCAGCAGCCAGACCATCACCTCGCCGAAATCCGTCACCGCCTGCCGCTTCTCGCCGCGGGTGATTAAGGCGCCGGGACCGATCAGGCCCTCGAGCAGCTGCGCGGTGCTGAGCAGCTGCTGATAGTCACCGGAGAGCAGAAAATCGTCGTCGATGACGCATTTACGGCTGTTGCCGTGCACGCTGCGCTCGATCAGGAGCCGGTACCGCTCGTGTTTTTCGTCGAAGCGCGGGGTCACGACCATTTCCTTGCCGGCGAGCGCGTGTTGCAGGCGCTCGGCACTGTTGTGCGCGGATTCGGCGTCGTGCAGATCCAGTTTCAGCCCGCTCCTCAGGATCGCAACCAGCACGTCGCGGTCGATGAGCCGCGCAATGCGGTCGATCACGGCGCGCGCAAGCAAATACGAGCTCGCAAGCTGCTGCAGCGCTTCGCCTGTGATCGGCTGGCTATCCTGCTGCGGCATCAGCGTCGCGCCCACGAGGGCCTGCTTGAGCATGTACTGCGACAACTCGTGTTCGTCCTTGAGGTAACGCTCCTCCTTGCCGATCTTGGCCTTGAACAGCGGCGGCTGGGCGATATAGATGTGACCACGCTCGACCAGATCCGGCAGCTGCCTGTAGAAAAAAGTCAGCAACAGGGTGCGGATGTGCGCGCCGTCGACATCGGCGTCGGTCATGATGATGATGCGGTGATAGCGCAGTTTGCCGAGGTTGTAGTCGTCCTTGATGCCTGTTCCAAGGGCGGTGATGAGGGTGGCGATCTCGGCGAAAGAGATGAGCTTGTCGAAACGCGCCTTCTCCACATTGAGTATCTTTCCCTTGAGCGGCAGGATCGCCTGGAACTTGCGGTCGCGCCCCTGTTTGGCAGAGCCGCCGGCCGAGTCCCCCTCCACCAGGTAGATTTCGCATAGCGCCGGATCCTTTTCCTGGCAGTCGGCGAGCTTGCCCGGCAGGCCCATGCCGTCGAGCACGCCCTTGCGGCGCGTCATTTCGCGCGCTTTTCTCGCCGCGTCCCGCGCGCGCGCGGCGTCGACTATCTTGGCGGTGATGATCTTCGCGTCGCCGGGCCGCTCGAGCAGGAACTCGGCAAGCTTGGCCGCGACCACCTCCTGCACCACCGGCTGCACCTCCGAGCTCACCAGCTTGTCCTTGGTCTGCGAGGAGAACTTCGGCTCCGGCACCTTCACCGAAAGCACGCAACTCAGGCCCTCGCGCATGTCCTCCCCGGTGGTCTCGACTTTGGCTTTCTTGGCCAGTTCCTGGCCCTCGATGTACTGGTTCAGCGTGCGCGTCATCGCCGCGCGCAGCCCGGTCAGGTGGGTGCCTCCGTCGCGTTGCGGAATGTTGTTGGTGAAGCAGAGCACCTGCTCCTGATACGAGTCGTTCCATTGCATCGCGACTTCCACGATGATGCCTTCTTTTTCGCCCACGGCATGGAATATGTTGTTGTGCAGTACCGTCTTATTGCGGTTGATGAACTCGACAAACCCCTTCACGCCGCCGGAAAACGCGAAGTTTTCCTCCTTGCCCGCGAGTTGGTCCACCAGCCGGATCTTGACCCCGTTGTTGAGGAAGGACAGTTCGCGCAGCCGCTTCGCCAGGATGTCGTAGTGATATTCGACCGCGCTGAAGGTGGCGGTGCTCGCCAGGAAATGCACCTCGGTGCCGCGGCGCTCGGTGGTGCCGGTTTGCTGCAGCGGCGCGGTGGCAACCCCGTGGCGGAACTCCATGCTGTAGGTCTTGCCCTCGCGACGTATGGTAAGGCGCAGCCACTCCGACAAAGCATTTACCACGGACACGCCGACGCCGTGCAGGCCGCCGGCGATCTTGTACGATTTGTTGTCGAACTTGCCGCCGGCATGCAGCTCGGTCATGACGATCTCGGCAGTCGAGCGTCCCTGCTCGTCATCCGGATGTTTCCCGGTTGGAATGCCACGGCCGTTGTCGGTGACGCGGATCGAGTTGTCAGTGTGAATGGTTACCGTGATGTCGTCGCAGTAGCCGGCCAGGGCCTCGTCGATGGCGTTGTCCACCACCTCGAACACCATGTGGTGCAGGCCGGTGCCGTCGGAAGTGTCGCCGATGTACATGCCGGGGCGCTTGCGCACCGCATCCAGGCCCTTGAGCACTTTGATGCTGCTTTCTTCGTAGTCGCCGTTGCCGACGTGCTGCGGATTCGTTTTATCGATCATTCCTGTTCTTCTCTTGACCTGCGTGACAAATAGGTGGAACTTTAAAAGGGGTACGCCGGCTTCTTGCCAGAGCCGCTTAGATGCGCATCGGCATGACGACGTACTTGAAATTGTCGTTTCCCGGAACCGTGATCAGGGCGCTTGAGTTGGCGTCGCCAAAGGCACACTCGACCTCGCCGCAGTCCAGATTGTTGAGTACGTCCTGCAGATAGTTGACATTGAAGCCTATGTCCAGGGCGTCGCCGGCATAAGTCACATCGAGTTCCTCCTGCGCCTCTTCCTGCTCGTTGTTGCTGCAGATGATCTTGAGGCTGCCATCGACCAGCACCCAGCGCACGCCTTTGAACTTCTCGTTGGTGAGAATGGCAGCGCGCTGCAGAGCCTGCAACAGCACGATCCGGTTGAGCAATAACTTCTTGTTGTGCGTGGTCGGGATGACGCGTGTGTAATCGGGAAATTTGCCGTCCACCAGCTTGGAGATAAGAACGGTGCCGCCGAAGGAGAAGCGTGCCTGCGTCGGCGACAGTTCCACCTCTACCGGGTCCTCGCTGTCGGACATGAGTTTGGACAATTCGAGAATGGTCTTGCGCGGCAGAATCACCTCCTGCGCTCCGTCTATCCTGTGCGCCGCGCTAGCCAGGGCAAGGCGGTGCCCGTCAGTGGCTACGACAGTGATCTTGTCTCCTCCCGTCACCAACAGCAGGCCATTCAGGTAATAGCGTATATCCTGCTGCGCCATGGCGTACTGCACCGACAGAAACAAATGCTTCAACACCTTCTGCGGCAGCGTCATTTTGGTGCTCGCACCCTCGGCCAGGGACAGCTTGGGAAAGTCTTCCGCCGGCAAGGTCTGCAGGTTGAACCGGCTCTTGGCGGCTTTCACCTGCAGTTTCTTTTCCTGCAGCGCCAGCGTCACCTCGGACTGCTCGGGCAAGGCGCGCAGGATGTCCAGCAATTTTTTCGCGCCTACGGTGATGGCCTTGGCCTCCCCCGGGCTTTCGCAAACCGCCCGCGCCGAGATTTGAATCTCGATGTCGGTGGCGACGATGGTGATGTCCGTGCCCTCGCGTTCCAGCAGGACGTTGGAAAGGATGGGCAGTGTATGGCGCCGCTCGATGATGCCGGAAACAGCATAGAGCGGCTCCAGCAAAGTCTCCCTGTTTATCTTAATAGTATTCATTATATGTTCCTGATAATGATGATAGTGCGGCTTGTTTCCGGGGATATCTCGGTATTTTCCTTTATTTTCCTGCTGCTAGGCAGCATTTCTCGCGTGTATAACCCTGTGTTTCGTTTTTTATAATTTGGGGACACAATGCGGCGTGCGGCAAAAGTCGAAGTAATCCACAGGAAGCCACAAAGTTGTCACCAGCGGCCTTCACCCTTTGAGCACCTGTTCCAGTACGTGGTAGTCGTGGTTGATCTCAGTGTGCTTCTCGCGTAACGACGCGATCGTGCGGCACGCGTGCAGCACGGTCGTGTGATCGCGGTTGCCGAACGCATCTCCGATATCGGGCAGGCTGTGCTGCGTCAGTTCCTTCGCCAGCGCCATCGCCATCTGGCGCGGCCGTGCGACGTTGCGGCTGCGTTTCTTCGAGTGCATGTCGGAGATCTTGATCTTATAGAACTCGGCCACGGTTTTTTGGATATTGTCGATCGATATTTGGCGGTTCTGCACCGACAGCAGATCCTTGAGCGCTTCCTTGGCCAGATCGAGCGAAATATCCTTGCCGTTGAAGCGGGAAAAGGCGATAACGCTTTTCAGCGCCCCCTCCAGTTCGCGCACGTTGGAGCGGATGTGCTTGGCGATGAAGAACGCGACCTCCTCGTCCAGGCGCACCGAGATGGCCTCGGCTTTTTTCAGGATGATGGCTACCCGCATCTCCTGCTCCGGCGGCTCGATCCCGACCGAAAGGCCCCAGGAGAAGCGCGACTTGAGCCTCTCTTCGATGCCGCTGATGTCTTTGGGGTAGGTGTCGCAGGTGATGATGACTTGCTTGTGCGCTTCGATCAGCGCGTTGAAGGCGTAGAAAAACTCCTCCTGCGTGCGGTCCTTGCCGCTGAAGAACTGAATGTCGTCGATCAGCAGCAGGTCGAGCGAATGGTAATAACGCTTGAACTCGTCGAAAGACTTCTGGTGGTAGGCGCGCACCACGTCGGAGATATACTGCGCGGCGTGCAGGTAGCGCACTTTGGCGGTGGGGTGCTGTGCCAGCACATTGTTGCCCACCGCGTGGATCAGGTGCGTCTTGCCCAGGCCGACCCCGCCATAGACAAACAGCGGATTGTAGGAAGTGCCGGGGTGCTCGGACACCTGCAGCCCCGCGGCGCGCGCCAGCTGGTTCGCCTTGCCGATGACGAAATTGTCGAACGTAAACTCTGGAATCAGGCCCGCCTTTTCGTGGCCGCTGGAACGCCGCCGCGCGGGCTGGGTGGCCGAAGCCGCTGCCGCCGGGGCGGCCGCCGCTTCGGCTCGCGCCATGGCCAGGCTTACGCGTACAGGTGAGGAAAAATACTCGGCCGCCATCGCCTCGATTCGCCCGAGGTAGCGGTTCTTGATCCAGTCCAAGACGAAGCGGTTCGGCGCCAGGAGAGCAATCTGCCCCGAAGGCGTCTTGCTGTCGAGTCGGAGGGGCTTGATCCAGGTGTTGAACTGTTGTGCCGGGAGCTCATTTTCTAAGCGGCTCAGGCAGGAAAGCCAGAATCTTTCCATGGCCCCGTTTTAATATGTAAAGAAGCTTGGGATTGAAGACGAAAACAAGCGCCTATTTTAGCCTGTCGCGGCCAAGTTATCCACAGGCATTTATTCACCTAAGCTTAACGATTGCATTGACAGAAAATGGCATTTTGAGGTTAAATGCCGGGTTCTGTCGTAAGCAGGAAAGAATCCCAACATGAAGCGCACCTATCAGCCCTCCGTTGTCCGCAGAAAACGCACCCACGGCTTTCTTGTGCGCATGCGCACCCGCGGCGGTCGCGCGGTCATTCGCGCACGCCGGGCCCGCGGCCGGGCCCGCCTTTCGGTTTGAGGCCAGGCTCCCAGTACGGCTTCTCCAGGGAGCAAAGGCTGCGCCGCAAGGCGCAGATCACGTCGGTGCTCGCCCGCGGCCGGTCTGCAAGCGGTAGTGGCATGCAACTGCACTCGATGCCTAGCGACAGCGGCCCGCGCCTGGGTGTGATTGCAGGACGCCACGCATGGCCCCGTGCCGTGGATCGGAACCGCTTCCGGCGCATGGTGCGCGAGACCTTCCGGCGGCTGCAGCACCGATTGCAGCAACGCGACTACATAGTCAGGGCGCGCAACCCACAGCGGGGCGAGCCAAGCGGCGCCGAGATCGAGAAGTTGCTCGCGGCCTGGTGCAAGACTGACGGGGAGTAGGCAGTGTGCGCAAGCTTCTCCTTATCCTGATCAAAGCGTACCGCTACTGCCTGAGTCCGCTGCTCGGGCCCAGTTGCCGCTTTTTTCCTTCCTGTTCGGATTATGCGGCGGAAGCGATAGACAAACACGGCGCCGGGTACGGCAGCTGGCTTGCGCTCAAGCGCATCGCACGCTGCCACCCCCGGCATCCCGGCGGTTATGACCCTGTTCCCTGAGCCCCCATGGATACGCAACGTCTGATTCTGTTTTTCGTGTTTTCGTTCTCGCTGCTGCTCCTTTGGGATTCCTGGCAGAAGGAACACCGGCCACCAACCCCGACGATCGCGCAACAGGGTACGGTCCAGGCGACAGTGCCCAGCCCCGGTGTGCCGGCACAGGCGACGCCCGCGGCGCAGCAAAAGCCAGGCGCCGCCATACCGCCGAACGCGGCGGCGCCGGCAAAGCGCGAGACCCTCAGGGTCAGGACCGATAGCGTGATCGCAAACATCGATTTGCAGGGTGGCGATATCGTGCGCCTGGAGTTGCTCCGGCAAAAAGACACGCTGGACGAGAAAATGAATTTCGTGCTGTTTGCGCCCGAGCATCATTATGCCGCTCAAAGCGGCCTGATCGGGCCCGGCCTACCCACGCACAAGACTATATATAGCTCTGTGGCGAGAGAGTATGCGCTTACAGATGGACAGGACAAGCTGCAGGTGCGGCTGGAGGCCCCGGGTCCAGAGGGGGTGAAAACGGTGAAGACGCTCACCTTCCATCGCGGCAGCTACGTCATCGACATCAGCCATGAAATCATCAATGGCAGCGCGGCGCCGCTAGCGGCGCATGCGTATTTTCAGTTTTTGCGCGACGATGCCCCGCCCGCGGGCGATCCGAAGATGGTGAGTACTTATACCGGCGCCGCCATCTACACCGAGCAGGAGAAATTCCATAAGATTCCCCTCAGCGATCTGGACAAGGACAAGGCCAGCTTCCCCAAGACCGCCGACAACGGCTGGATCGCCATGCTGCAGCATTATTTCGTCAGCGCCTGGCTGCCAAAGGAAGGGACCCCACGCGAGTTTTACGCGAAGCCGCTGGCGGACAAACTCTATTCGGTCGGCGTGATCCTGCCTGTTGCGGCGATCGCGCCCAATGCCAGCGGCAGTGTTTCGCTTTCCCTCTATGCCGGGCCGCAGGAGCAGGATGCCATGAAGAGCATCGCGCCCGGGCTGGATCTGACAGTCGATTACGGCTGGCTTACCGTAGTCGCCGCGCCGCTGTTCTGGCTGCTGCAATTTCTGCACCGGTGGGTGGGCAATTGGGGCGTCGCCATCATCCTGCTCACGGTGCTGATCAAGGCGGTTTTCTTTCCGCTCTCGGCGGCGAGTTACAAGTCCATGGCCAAGATGAAGCTGGTGACACCGCGCATGACGAAACTGCGCGAGCAGTATGGCAGCGATCGGGCGCGCTTGAACCAGGCCATGATGGAGTTGTACAAGACCGAGAAAATCAATCCCTTGGGCGGCTGCCTGCCCATCGTGGTGCAGATTCCGGTATTCATCTCGCTTTATTGGGTGCTGCTCGCCAGCGTCGAGTTGCGCCACGCTTCGTGGTTCTGGATTCACGACTTAGCGGCACCTGACAAGATGTTCACGATCCCTGGAATCGACATGCCAGTCGGCGTCCTCCCGATCGTAATGATGATCACGATGATCTTCCAGACTAAAATGAACCCGACGCCGCCCGATCCGGTGCAGGCTAAGATCATGATGATCATGCCGTTCGCGTTCGGCTTCATGTTCTTCTTCTTTCCCGCCGGTCTGGTGCTCTACTGGGTGGTCAACAATATCCTTTCGATCGCGCAGCAATGGCAGATCACCCGCATGATCGAGGGTGGAAAAGCCCCCGCACGGCGCTGACCGACCGCCCCGCCGGCAATCCTGCCTGAGACCGATCCGGTTTCCAGAACCGTCTTTTGGAGGGCTAGTCCGTGACCAAGCCGGATGACTCGATTGCGGCAATTGCCACGGCTCCAGGACGCGGCGGCATAGGCGTGGTGCGGGTGTCGGGCAAGAATCTGGCGCCGCTCATACAAGCGTTGCTTGGTAAAATACTCGCGCCGCGCCGCGCCGTCAGGGCGGCCTTTCTCGATGCGCGCGGCGTGGCGATAGACGACGGCCTCGCGCTTTATTTCCCCGCCCCGCATTCCTACACCGGCGAAGAAGTGCTGGAGCTGCAGGGTCATGGCGGTCCGGTAGTGATGCAGATGCTGCTCAAGCGCTGCCTCGATCTGGGCGCGCGCCTGGCCAAGCCGGGCGAATTCACCCGCCGCGCGTTTCTCAATGACAAGATGGACCTGGCTCAGGCCGAGAGCGTGGCCGACCTGATCGAAGCTGCCACCGACAGCGCTGCGCGCTGCGCGCTGCGTTCGCTGCGCGGCGAGTTCTCGGCCGCGATCGAGGAGCTGGTGCGGCAATTGATCGAATTGCGCATGCTGGTGGAGGCGACGCTCGATTTTCCAGACGAGGAACTCGATCCTTTCGACCGGGCCGGCGTCAAGGCGAGGCACGCCAGATTGCTGCAAGCGATCGAGACCGCGCTCGCGAAAAGCCGGCAGGGGAGCCTGCTGCGTACCGGCTTGCAGGTGGTGCTGGCGGGTCAACCCAACGTGGGCAAGTCCAGCCTGCTGAATCGTCTGGCGGGAGAGGAACTTGCCATCGTCACCGCCATTCCAGGCACCACGCGCGACAGCGTGCGCCAGGCGATCCAGATCGACGGCGTGCCGCTCAACATTGTCGACACCGCGGGCCTGCGCGATACCCAGGACGAGGTTGAACGCTTGGGCATCGCGCGCACCTGGAGCGAGATCGGCAAAGCCGATGTCGTGCTGCTGCTGGTCGACGCGCGCGCGGGCGTGACCAAGCAGGACCTGGAACTGGTGGCGCGCATTCCCAAAGGCGTAAAGCGCGTGTTCGTGCACAACAAGACCGACCTCGTCGGGACCGCTGCAAGGCTCGAGCAAACGCAGGCCGGCGCGAGCATCCACCTTTCCGCGAGGACCGGCGCGGGCATGGAATTGCTGCGCGCCGAGTTGCTCGCCGTCGCCGGCTGGCAGCAGGGTGCGGAAGACCTGTTCATGGCGCGCGAGCGGCACCTGGTGGCGTTGCGCCGGGCAGCGGAGCACGCGGCCCGCGCAGGCGAGCAATTCAGCCGGCCTGAATTGTTCGCCGAAGAGCTGCGCCAGGCGCAGGAACAACTCAACAGCATTACGGGCGAATTCGCTGCCGATGACCTGCTCGGCGAAATCTTCTCCCGTTTCTGCATCGGCAAGTGACAGGGCTTCCGCAATTGTCGAGCCAAATCCAGATAACCCATGCAAATTCGCCCGAGCACGAGGAAATGACACGATTTACAGAACCGTACCTTCCATGACCAATGTGTCGTCGGCAAGTCCGATTTACCGATGTGCGCCGACGCGTGCGCACGGCCGCCTCCCGCAAAGGCGGCGTTCGGCTGTTTTGGCGCAGCACTCGTTGGGGCAGGGCGGATGAGGCAGGAAGTTTTCCTGTCGCTGCAGGCGCTGGCGGCCTGCGCCATCGGCGGCGCGGCCTGCCAGTTCCTCAGAACGCCGCTGCCCTGGATGATAGGCCCGCTGCTCGCCATGGCCACGTTGAAACTCTCTGGATTGCACCTGACCGCACCCAAGGGCGGAAGGGAATTGGGCCAGCTGGTCATCGGTACAGCGCTTGGGCTTTATTTCACGCCGCAAGTCGCGCGCGAAGTATTGGGCAACTGGTATTTGCTGATTGCGGCGGCCCTGCTGGCGACCGTACTGGGATGGATTTGCGGCTTGTTCCTTGCGCGCTATACCGGCACCGACAAGACCACCGCTTTCTTCGCCAGCGTGCCGGGGGGCGCCACCGAAATGGCGATTCTGGGCGAGCGCTTCGGCGCCAAGACCGACCGCATCGCGCTGGCGCAGTCGCTGCGTATTCTGATGGTGGTGCTGATCATTCCGTTTACGCTTACATACTTCGAGACCCACGGCGCTGATGCTTATACCCGAGTGTTGATGCCGGTGCATGCCGCGGGGCTGATGCAGCTGCTTGCATTGGGTTTGCTCGGAGGGGCGCTGCTCGCCCGGCTGCGCGTGCCGAACGCCTTCATGCTCGGGCCTCTTGCCATCACCATTGCCCTGACCGTAAGCGAAGTGCAGCTATCCTCGATGCCTACGCTCATTTCCAACGCGGGCCAGTTGCTGATCGGCTGCGCCCTGGGCTCGCGCTTCGAGCAGGAATTCGTCAAGAAGGCGCCGCACTACATGCTGGTGGTGGCCTTGTCCATCCTGCTCGCCATCGTGCTGGCAGCGCTGTTCGGGTGGCTGTTGGCGCGCCTGGGCGGAGTGGCGATCCCGACCATGGTGCTCGCCACCGCGCCCGGCGGCATCGCCGAGATGTGCATCACCGCCAAGGTGCTGCAATTAGGCGTGCCGCTGGTTACGGCGGCCCACGTTACCCGGGTGTTGATTCTGGTGACGACCACGGCGCCGCTGTTTCGCCTCGCCAAACGCCTGAGCGCAAACAGCGCATGAGCTGGGATCCGCAGCAGTACTCGCGTTTTGCCGGACAGCGTTTGCGTCCGGCGTTGGATCTGATTGCGCGCATCCCGATCGAACACCCGCAGACCGTGGCCGATCTGGGCTGCGGCACGGGCAATGTCACCCGCATACTGCGCGGGCGTTGGCGTGGTGCCCGCATTACCGGCGTGGACGCATCGCCGCCGATGCTGGCCGAAGCGAGAAAGGTTGAGGCGGACATTACCTGGGAACAGACCGAACTTGGCGCCTGGAATCCGGCGGCGAAATACGACCTCGTTTTTTCCAACGCGGCGTTGCATTGGCTGGATGATCACCCGGGTTTGTTCGTGCGACTCGCCGCGAACGTGACTGCAGGCGGCGCGCTGGCAGTGCAGATGCCGCGCAATTTCGCCGCGCCTTCGCACACGCTCATGCACGACCTGGCTTCGAGCCCGCCCTGGCGCGATGCGCTGGGCAAGCTGCTTCGGCCGCTGCCGGTGCTGGAGCCGGCAGCCTACTACGGCCTCCTCGCTCCGCTCGCCCGCTGCCTCGACATCTGGGAGACCGAATACCTGCAAATTCTCGAAGGCGAGAACCCGGTGGCGGAGTGGACCAAAGGCACTTGGCTGGCGCCTTTGCTGGCGGCACTCGCCCCGGGCGCGCGTGCAGCCTTCGAATCCGAATATCGACAGCGTGTCGCGCAGGCCTACCCACGCCAGCCGGATGGCAAAACCCTGTTTCCTTTCCGGCGCCTGTTTATCGTCGCGCTGTTCTAGCCCCCGAAGCGGGGGTTCGTTGTAGAATGCGGAACATTTTTCCGGCGGTCCGCTGCGCTACCAGACCCTGGCGCGCAAGGCTGCGGGACATTTTGTCAACGACCAGGCAGGCAAAATATGAACCTACCCATTGCCAAAAACGCCGCGGTTTCAAACGTGCCCGAGTTCGTCAGACACCGCGGCGTGCGGCAATGGGTCGCGCACATGGCGCGGCTCGCCAAGCCGGATCGCATCGTCTGGTGCGACGGCTCACAGGAAGAATACGAGCGCCTGTGCCAGGAAATGGTCGCCTCCGGAATGCTGCGGCGCCTTAATCCCAAGCTGCGCCCCAACAGTTACCTCGCGCTGTCGGATCCGTCCGACGTTGCGCGGGTCGAGGAGCGCACCTTCATCTGCAGCGAAAAGCAGGATGACGCGGGCCCCACCAACAACTGGATTTCGCCGGCGGAAATGCGCGGCACCCTCGGCCGCCTGTTCGACGGTTGCATGCGCGGGCGCACCATGTACGTGGTGCCGTTCTCGATGGGGCCGCTGGGTTCGCCCATCGCCCATATCGGCGTTGAACTCTCGGATTCGCCCTATGTGGTGGTGAGCATGAAAATCATGACCCGCATGGGACGGGCGGTGTATGACGTGCTTGAGGAGGACGGAAACTTCGTTCCCTGCATGCACTCGGTGGGCATGCCTCTGGCAGCCGGCGAAAAATCCGGGCGCTGGCCTTGCAACGCCAAAAAGTGGATCGTCCATTTTCCCGAGACGCGCGAGATCTGGTCCTACGGCTCGGGCTACGGCGGCAATGCGCTGCTGGGCAAGAAATGCCTGGCGCTGCGCATTGCATCGGTGATGGCGCGCGACCAGGGGTGGTTGGCCGAGCACATGCTGATCCTGGGCATCACCAATCCGCAGGGGCAGAAAAACTATATCGCGGCCGCCTTCCCCAGCGCCTGCGGCAAGACCAACCTTGCGATGCTGGTTCCACCCCGAGGCTTTGACGGCTGGAAGGTGGAGACCGTAGGCGAGGACATCGCCTGGATCAAGCCACACGAGGACGGCAAGTTCTACGCGATCAACCCCGAGGCCGGTTATTTCGGCGTTGCCCCGGGCACCAATATCCACAGCAATCCCAACTGCATGAAGTCGATCGAGCGCGGCACCATTTTCACCAACGTCGCCGAGACGCCAGAGGGCGACGTGTGGTGGGAAGGCATGACCGATGCGCCGCCGGCCAAGCTCACCGACTGGACCGGACAGGCATGGACCCCGGGATGCGGACGCAACGCGGCGCACCCGAATTCGCGCTTTACCGTCCCTGCGACGCAGTGCCCGTCGCTCGATCCGGCCTGGGACGACCCGAACGGCTTGCCGATCTCGGCCTTCATGTTCGGCGGACGGCGTTCCGACACCGCGCCGCTGGTGGTCGAAGCCTTCAACTGGGAGGACGGGGTGTACAAGGCCGCAACCATGGGTTCCGAAACCACCGCCGCCATCGTCGGTCAGGTCGGCGTGGTGCGCCGTGACCCGTTCGCCATGATCGCCTTTTGCGGTTACCACATGGGCGATTATTTCAAACACTGGCTGGCCGTAGGCAAGAAAGTGAAACGGCCGCCGCACATCTTTCAGGTTAACTGGTTCCGCAAGGATGCTACGGGTAAGTTCGTCTGGCCCGGATTCGGCGAAAACATGCGCGTGCTCGGTTGGATCGTCGGGCGCTGCCAGGGACAGGCCCACGCCATCGAGACGCCGCTGGGCTGGATGCCGGAGTTCGATGATTTGCACTGGCAGGGGCTGGAATTCGGCGCCGACAAGTACGCCAGCGTGACCAACATAGACCGCGCCGCTTGGGGGCGCGAACTGAAGCTGCATGACGAATTGTTCGCCAAGCTCAAGGACCGGCTGCCGCAGCCCCTGGCGCTCGAACGCCAGTTGCTGGAGGCGCGCCTCGCACCCTGAGAGCGCGTTACAAAATGAGGGGATGCATTCCACGGGTGGTTCGCTCGACGGAGTGGCCGGCGACCATGTGGTGCTCGCCCCGCCTTACATCATCAGCAAGGCGCAACTGGACGAGGTAGTGGACAAGCTCGCGCGCTCGATCGATGAAGTAATCGCGCCAGAATAAATCGGAGTTGCGCCCGTATAATAATGTCCGAGCATTTCCGCTGAGGATCACGCCGTGCAATTCAAAGCCGCGATTGTCGCGGTCGTCACCGCGGCCGGCATTCTGCTTGCGACGGTGACTGCGGCGCAGCGCCGGCGCCAAGCTGCTGCTGCGGTTTGAACGGCAAGCGGGTAGACTGCGCGCTGTTGATCAACCAATCTCAATAATAAGGTGTGAGCAACGGCGGCGATGCGGGGTGCGGCACCAGACGTGGGCGCAAAGGCCACCCTCTTTTGTCGCCAGCGCTGCCTTCGCCATTCCTGATTAACCTGCAAACTTGAACGCCGAGATCGCCCTTTTTCTGATCCAGGACGGCCTGACCAATGGCGCGATCTACGCGCTGCTGGCCCTGGCCCTGGTGCTGGTATTCGCGGTGACGCGGGTGATATTTATCCCGCAGGGCGAATTTGTGACCTACGGCGCGCTTACGCTCGCCAGCCTGCAGCTGGGCAAGCTGCCAGGAACGGCCTGGCTGCTGTTGTGCGCCGGCCTGGCTGTCGCGGCCGTGGAACTGGTGCAAGCGCTGCGCTTGGGCGCAGCGCAGCGCATTCCAGCCATCGTTTTCAAATACGTCGTCATCCCAGTCGCCCTCCTGTGGCTTGCCTGGTGGGGCGCACCACAGAAGCCAGCGCTCACACTCCAGATTCTGCTAGCGCTCGCCCTGGTGGTGCCGCTCGGGCCGATGGTCTATCGTCTGGCCTACCAGCCGCTCGCCAATGCATCGGTGCTGGTGCTGCTTATCATTTCGGTCGCGGTGCACTTCGCCATGACCGGCCTGGGGTTGGTGTTCTTCGGAGCCGAGGGTTCGCGCACACCGCCTTTCTCCGACGCGCAATGGAAACTGGGGGTGCTCAATATTTCCGGGCAGAGCCTGTGGGTGATAGGCGCGAGCGTGGCGCTGATCGTGGCGCTGTTTCTTTTCTTCGAGCGCACTATTTATGGCAAGGCGCTGCGCGCCACAGCCATCAACCGCGTGGGCGCGCGATTGGTAGGCGTGTCCCCGGCGATGGCGGGCAAATTGAGCTTCACGCTCGCGGCGCTGATTGGGGTTCTTTCCGGGATCCTGGTCGCACCCATCACCACCATCTACTACGACTCGGGTTTTCTGGTAGGGCTGAAGGGTTTCGTCGGCGCCATCATGGGTGGTATGGTGAGCTATCCCATCGCCGCCGCAGGCGCGCTGCTGGTCGGGATGCTCGAAGCCTATGCCTCGTTTTGGGCCAGCGCCTACAAGGAAGTAATCGTCTTCACCCTGATCATTCCAGTGCTGGTGTGGCGCTCGCTCACCACCCACCATATCGAGGAAGACGAGGAATGAGCCGCGGAGGAATGACCCGGGCGCGCTTCGTCCTGGGCGTGTTCCTCGCTTTCATACTGGTGGCGCCGCTGGTGCTACCGGAGTTCCATGTCACCCTGCTTAACTACATCGGCCTGTATAGCATCGTGGCGCTGGGTCTGGTGCTACTCACCGGGGTTGGCGGATTGACCTCTTTCGGGCAGGCGGCTTTTGTCGGCCTGGGCGCTTATACCAGCGCCTATCTGACTACAGCCTATGGCCTGTCGCCGTGGATCACCTTGCTTGGAGGTTTGACGCTCACTTTCGCTATATCCCTTTTCCTTGGGTTCATTAGCCTGCGGCTTTCGGGTCATTATCTGCCGCTGGGAACCATCGCCTGGGGTATCAGCCTGTACTATCTGTTCGGCAATATGGAGTTTCTCGGCGGCTATACCGGCATCTCCAGCCTGCCTGCCATCAATCTTTTCGGTCTGGTGCTCGACTCTGGCCGCAAGTTCCATTACCTCATCTGGACGCTGGTCTTGCTGGCACTGCTGTCCATACACAATCTGCTCGATTCGCGCTCCGGCCGGGCTATCCGCGCACTGAAAGGAGGGGGATTGATGGCAGAGAGCTTTGGCGTAGATACGGCGCGGATGAAAATCGTCATTTTCATCTATGCCGCGCTGCTCGCCAGTCTGTCGGGCTGGCTCTACGCGCACCTGCTCCGGTTCGTCAATCCCACGCCGTTTTCGATCAACGCCGGCATCGAGTACCTGTTCATGGCCGTAGTCGGCGGCGCCGCCTCGGTCTGGGGCGCAGTGGTCGGAGCGGGGATCCTGACCATACTCAAGCAGTGGCTGCAGGACCTGCTGCCCAAGCTACTCGGGCAAAGCGGCAACTTCGAGATGATCGTCTTCGGCGTACTGCTGGTGCTGCTGCTGCAACGCGCGCGAGACGGCATCATGCCCCTCGCCGTGCGCCATTTTCCCGGGCCGGACAAGCCGCTGCCGGCGGCAACAGAGGCGCTGACGCAGCGCGCGCGACCCGCTGTGGGCGAAACCCTGCTGGAGGTAAAGGCGGCGCGCAAGGCATTTGGCGGCCTGGTGGCCGTAAACGACCTGTCCTTTGCCATGAACAGCGGCGAGATTCTGGGGTTGATCGGCCCCAACGGCGCCGGCAAGAGCACCGTGTTCAATCTGGTCACGGGCGTGCTGCCGCCCACTGGCGGCGAAGTGCATTTCCGCGGCGAGCGCATCGACGCCTTATCCGCGCGCGCCATCGTCCTGCGCGGCCTGGCGCGCACGTTCCAGCAGGTGCACCTGTTGCCGACCATGAGCGTGCTGGAGAACGTCGCGATTGGGGCGCACCTGCGCGGCGCGAGAGGCGTGGTCAGCGCCGCGCTGCACCTGGAGCGTTCGGAGGAGGCGAAGCTACTGGCGGAGGCGGTGCGCCAGCTCGAGCGCGTCGGACTCGGAGCCAGCGTCCACGAACCGGCGGGCAGCCTGGCGCTAGGCCGGCAGCGCATCCTTGAAATCGCGCGCGCGCTCTGCGCCGATCCGGTGCTGCTACTGCTCGACGAGCCCGCGGCCGGGCTGCGCTACCAGGAAAAGCGCGCGCTCGCCGAACTCCTGCGCAAGCTCAAGTCCGAGGGCATGAGCATCCTGCTGGTCGAGCACGACATGGATTTCGTGATGAAGCTGGTGGACCGGCTGGTGGTGATGGACTTCGGCGAAAAGCTGGCCGAGGGCCTGCCGCAGGAGATCCAGGCAAACCCGGTGGTGCTTGAAGCTTATCTCGGGGGCGTCAAATGAGCGTGCTCCTGGAAGTGCGCGGTCTGTGCGTGGCCTATGGCAAGGTTGAAGCCGTGCACTAGGCCGGGCTGCGCGTGGAAGAGGGCAGGATAGTCACGGTCATCGGTCCCAACGGCGCGGGCAAGACCACGCTTCTGGCTGCTCTCATGGGCATGATGACTGCGCGCGGCAACGTCAGCTATGCCGGCCAGGAAATCACGCGCGTGGAACCGGAGCAGCGCGTGAGCCGGGGTCTGTGTCTGGTGCCGGAGCGGCGCGAACTGTTTGCAGCCATGACGGTCGAGGACAACCTGGTGCTCGGCGCGTTTCACCGGTATCGCAAACGCGACAAAACCATCGCTGCCGATTTCGAACAGGTCCACCGGTTGTTTCCGCGTCTGCAGGAACGCCGCCGGCAGTTGGCTGGCACGCTTTCCGGCGGCGAGCGCCAGATGCTGGCGCTGGGCCGCGCCCTTATGAGCCGTCCGCGCCTGCTGATGCTGGACGAGCCCAGCCTGGGCCTGGCGCCGCTGATCGTGCGCGATATCTTCCACGTCATCGCCGGCCTGCGCGAAACCGGGGTTTCCATCCTGCTGGTGGAGCAGAACGCCCGCGCCGCACTGCAGGTGGCCGATTACGGCTATGTGCTGGAAACCGGTGAAATCGTTCTGGAAGGGCCGAGCGCCGATCTCGCCTCCAATCCCCGCGTCATCGAAAGCTATCTGGGACTGACTTCGGGTAAGGCGGCCTGATTGTTCCACGTGGAACAGTATGACAGGGCGCTGCCCGGGGGTGCTTTTATCCAAGATCGCCGATTGTGTGCGGATATGCTTTTCATCCGCGCGCAATCGGCGATCCGCGCGGACGGGTCGCCGTCCGCGCAAGTTCGATCGCCGCAGCTCGAGGTATCCTCCAACGTCCGCCGATGTCGGCGCGCGGCCATTGCGCGCTGCGGGCGCCAACCGTGTTTTTCGTACGGATAAAAGGCATCCGTACGAAAAACACGGTTCTGGATAAAAGCACCCCAGGCAGAGCGCTGCCACGTTGTTCCACGTGGAACAACGGCTTACGGTTTGAGGGAAAACAGCGTAAAATCGCGCCTCTTTGGCACGGCATCGGGCGCATGCATTTTCCTACCGAATTCGACGTGATCGTGATTGGCGGCGGGCACGCCGGGACCGAGGCTGCGCTGGCTGCGGCCCGCGCCGGGTGTAACACCGTGCTGCTCACGCACAATATCGAGACCCTGGGGCAGATGTCCTGCAACCCTTCGATCGGCGGCATCGGCAAAGGGCATCTGGTCAAGGAAGTTGACGCGCTGGGCGGAGCCATGGCGATCGCCACGGATGAGGCCGGTATCCAGTTCCGCATCCTTAATTCGAGCAAGGGCGCGGCGGTGCGCGCCACCCGCGCCCAGACCGACCGGTTGCTGTACAAGCATGCAATCCGTTCGCGCCTGGAAAATCAGCCCAACCTCACTTTGTTCCAGCAGGCGGTGGACGACCTCACGCTCGATGGCGACCGGGTCAGCGGCGTGGTGACGCAGTTGGGTATCCGGTTCACCGGGCGCGCCGTGGTCCTGACCGCGGGCACTTTTCTTGCCGGCCTGATCCACGTCGGCATGGTCAGTTACCATGCGGGGAGGGCGGGCGACCCGCCTTCGGTCAGCCTGGCGGCACGGCTGCGCGAATTGAAGCTTCCGGTCGGCCGCCTGAAAACCGGCACGCCGCCGCGCATCGACGGCCGCTCAATCGATTTTTCGGCGATGCAGGAGCAGCCGGGCGACACGCCGGCGCCGGTGTTCTCCTACCTCGGCAACCGTGACCTGCACCCGCGGCAACTGCCCTGCTGGATCACCCACACCAACGCGCGCACCCATGAGATCATCCGTGGCGGCCTCGACCGCTCGCCCATGTATACCGGCGTGATCGAAGGCATCGGCCCGCGCTACTGCCCTTCGATCGAAGACAAGATCCACCGCTTCGCGGGCAAGGCGAGCCATCAGATTTTCCTCGAGCCCGAGGGCCTTTCCACCAACGAGGTTTATCCCAACGGCATCTCCACCAGCCTGCCTTTCGATGTGCAGCTCGAGCTCGTGCGCTCGATCAAGGGCCTCGAGCGCGCGCATATTTTGCGCCCCGGTTACGCCATCGAGTACGACTACTTCGATCCGCGCGGACTCAGGGCTTCGCTGGAAACAAAGGTGATTTCCGGCCTGTTTTTCGCCGGCCAGATCAACGGCACTACCGGCTACGAAGAAGCCGCTGCCCAGGGTTTGCTCGCCGGCATCAACGCAGCCTTGCAGGTACAAGGCCGGGACGCGTGGTGTCCGCGCCGCGACCAAGCCTATATCGGCGTACTGGTGGACGATCTGATTACCCGCGGCGTGTCCGAGCCCTATCGCATGTTTACCAGCCGCGCCGAGTACCGGCTGATGCTGCGCGAGGACAATGCAGACATGCGCCTGACCGAGATGGGGCGCAGCCTGGGCCTGGTCGATGACATCCGCTGGGTCGCCTTCGAGCGCAAGCGCGAGGCGGTTGCGCGGGAACTCGAGCGGCTCAAATCGACCTGGATCAACCCCCGGCTGTTGCCGCCAATAGATGCGGAGAGGGTTTTAGGTAAAGGAATAGAACGAGAGTATGCACTTACTGATCTACTGCGCCGGCCGGACGTGAGCTACGCCAGCCTCATGTCCCTGCCGGGCGCGGGCGAGGCCGTCGTCGACCCGGTAGTGGCCGAGCAGGTCGAGATCCAGATCAAGTACGACGGCTACATCGCGCGCCAGCACGACGAAGTTCTGCGGCGCGAGCAATACGAGGCGACCGCGTTGCCGCGCGATCTCGATTACCGCGCGGTGCGCGGGTTGTCCAAGGAAGCGCAGCAAAAGCTCAACCAGCACCGACCCGAGACCCTAGGTCAGGCCTCGCGCATTTCGGGCCTCACGCCGGCTGCTATTTCCCTGCTCCTGGTGCACCTGAAGCGGGGATTCGAGACCGCGGCCAAGCGCGCGAATGCGTCCCCTCGCGCTCCCCAGTCCAACGGCGGTGACGCAGATCAAGGTGACAGCCTTGCGGACGATTCGCGCGAACACCGGCCCGCAGCATGAGCATGGCCGATCAACTGAAGCGCGGACTCATTGCGCTCGGACTGACGCTGGAGCGCGACATCCAGCAGCGTCTGCTCGACTACGTCGAGCTGATCGAAAAATGGAACCGGGTATACAACCTCACCGCGATTCGCGAGCCGGAAAAAATGGTGAGCCATCACCTGCTCGACAGCCTGGCCGTGGCGCCGCATCTGCACGCCAAGCGCCTGCTCGATGTGGGCAGCGGCGCCGGACTGCCCGGCATTCCGCTCGCGCTCGCCAAGCCCGACACGCATGTGACCCTGCTCGACAGCAATCACAAGAAGGCCGCGTTTCTGAATCAGGCGGTGATCGAACTGAAGCTGAAAAACGCCGAGGTATGCAGCGAGCGCGTCGAGTCCTGGCAGACGCAGGACAGGTTCGACGTGATCATTTCGCGCGCCTTTTCCGACATGGGCGAGTTCGTGCGCATCACCCGGCATCTGCTCGCGCCCGGCGGGATGTTCGCGGCGATGAAAGGCCTGCATCCGTATGAGGAAATCGACAAACTGCCGCCAGGCTGCAAAGTGCAGCAGGTGCTGCCGCTTGCGATCCCCGGCCTCGAGGGCGCGCGCCATCTGGTGCTGATCGGATTGGACGACCAGCCAGGATGATGCCTCGCATCCTCGCCGTCGCGAACCAGAAGGGCGGGGTGGGCAAGACCACGACCAGCGTCAATCTTGCCGCCAGCCTTGCCGGCGCTGGTAAGCGCGTGCTCTTGATCGACCTCGATCCGCAGGGCAACGCCACCATGGGCAGCGGCATCGACAAGCGCAACCTGGAGCGCTCCGTCTACCAGGTGCTGCTCGGGCTGACGACGATGCAGTCGGTGCGGCAAAAGTCCGAATCCGGCGGTTACGACCTGGTGCCGGCCAACCGCGAACTCGCCGGCGCCGAGGTCGAAATGGTGAATTTGGAGAACCGCGAGACGCGGCTCAAGTCGGCATTGGGCACGATCGCGGCCGAATACGACTTCATTCTGCTCGACTGCCCGCCGGCGCTCAACCTGCTCACGCTCAACGGCCTGGTCGCAGCCGAGGCGGTGATGATTCCGATGCAATGCGAGTACTACGCGCTGGAAGGCTTGAGCGACCTGGTAGAGACCATACGCAAGGTGCGCAAGCACCTCAATCCGCGGCTCGAGATCGAGGGTTTGCTGCGCACCATGTACGATCCGCGCAATTCGCTCGCGCAGCAGGTCTCGGCCCAGCTGCAACAGCATTTCGGCGACAAACTGTACGCGACCATCATTCCGCGCAATGTGCGCCTGGCCGAGGCGCCAAGCTACGGCGCGCCGGCGGTGCGCCTGGACAACGCGTGCAAGGGTTCGCAGGCTTACCTGGCGCTGGCGGCCGAGTTGCTGTCGCGCTCGGCCGTCGCGCTCGCCTAGCCTGGAAAAGGAAACAATGATGAAAGGACTGGGACGCGGACTGGATGCGCTGCTGGCCAAGGACGAAGAGGCCGGCGGCGAAACCCTGAAAACGGTGAAGCTCGAACAGCTTCAGCCAGGCAAATACCAGCCGCGCACGCGCATGGACCAGGCGTCACTGGAGGAGTTGGCGCGCTCGCTCAAGGCCCAGGGCGTGATGCAGCCTATTCTGGCGCGCACGCTCGGCAAGGGGCGTTACGAGATCATCGCCGGCGAGCGGCGCTGGCGCGCGGCGAAAATAGCGGGCCTGCGCGAAATTCCGGTCGTGATCCGCGAGGTGCCGGATTCGGCGGCGCTGGCGATGTCGTTGATCGAGAATATCCAGCGCGAGAATCTGAATCCGCTGGAAGAGGCGACGGGCATCCACCGCCTGATCAACGAATTCAAGATGACCCACCAGGAGGCGGCCGAGGCCGTGGGCCGCTCGCGCGCCGCGACCTCGAATCTGCTGCGTCTGCTGAACCTGCCGCAGTCGGTGCAGGCGCTGCTCTACGACGGCAACATCGACATGGGCCATGCGCGCGCCCTGCTCGCGCTGCAAGGCCGGCGCCAGGAAGAGTTGGCGAAGAGGGTTGCGGAGCGCGGACTGTCGGTGCGCGAAACCGAGAAGCTGGTGCAGGACATCCTCAACCCGAAGCCACAGAAATCAAGGCGGATCAAGATTCCTCGCGACATCCTGCGCTTCGAAGAAGAGCTATCGGAAAAATTCGGCACCAAGGTCGAAATCAAGCCCGGCAAGAAAGGCGCGGGCAAGCTGGTGATCAGCTATGCCAGCCACGAGCATCTGGACGACCTGCTGTCGAAATTCAAGGGCTGAAACGGGCGCGTGGAAGCTGTTGCAGAATCATCGCAACGGCGTTCTGATCCGGAGGATATGAAAGGGGGCCCAAGCAAGCGGCGGTGCCCGTTCTTTCCCCGCCCGGCCCTGTCAGCAACAGATTCTCAGCAGTTCGGCAATCAGTTGCTGCGGGTAAGCGGCACGAAGCGCACCGGCAGGCTGCGCTGGGTCGAGATCGAGCCGTCGGCCTGCTTCACCATCACCTGCAGGAATTGCACTTCGCCCTGCCCGCCGACCGGAATCACCATGCGCCCGCCGGGTTTCAACTGCGTGGCGAGGGCTGGCGGGACTTGCGCGGCGGCGGCGGTGACGATGATGGCATCGAAGGGCGCGCGCTCCGGCCAGCCGTTGTAGCCGTCGCCTATCCTCGCGTGGATGTTCGTGTAGCCCAGTTGCTGCAGCAATGCTGCCGCATTTTTTCCCACCGGCTCGATAATTTCGATCGAATACACGCTGGCTACCAGTTCGGCCAACACCGCCGCCTGATAGCCCGAGCCGGTGCCGATTTCCAGCACGGAGTCTCCCGCTTTGGAGTCGAGCAGTTCGGTCATGAGCGCGACGATGTAGGGCTGGGAAATGGTCTGGCCGTGTCCGATAGGCAGAGGCCGGTTGGCGTAGGCGAGCGCGCCGTAGGTCGCGGGGACGAAGCGATGGCGCGGCACTTTGGCCATGGCCGCCATCACGCGCGCGCTGAACGCCGGGCGGCCGGTTTCTGCGCCGGTATCCCTCGCCATGGCGGCGATCTCCTGCAGCAGGGCCGCGCGCTCGCGCGCGTACGGATCTTGCGCCTGGGCGCCGCCGCCGGCGAGTGCGGCGACCAGCCCCAGCGTGCGCAGGAGCGGACGCCGCTTCATTTCGAAAGCCATGATGTTCAGTCTAGTTCGCCCGCCCGCCTTTGTCATCTCTCGCGTCGCTTGCGCGACAGCGCGCACCTCAGGGTGTACGTCAGGGCATGGCGCGCGCGACGCGCTCGGGGGTGAACGGCAGGTCGCGCGCGCGCACGCCCAGGGCATGCCAAAGGGCATTGCCGATCGCGGCGGCGGTCGGGCCGGCGGCGCACTCGCCCGAGCCGAGGCCGGGCTGTTCGGGGCGGTCGATGAGCACCACCTCGATTTGCGGCACCTCGTCGAATCTGAGGATGGGGTAGTCCTCCCAGCTGCGCGTCGTCATGCGTTCGCGGTCCCATTGCAGCGCTTCCTTGAGCGTCCAGCTGATGGCCTGCACGATGCCGCCCTCGATCTGGTTCTTCAGGCCGTCCGGATTCACGATTTGCCCGGCGTCGACTGCGGCCACTGCGCGCGTGACGCGAATTTTCTCCGCCACTTCGATTTCCGCGACCACCGCGCAATACGCGGAGAGGTTTTTGTAGCGCGCGAAGCCGATGCCCATGCCGTGCGCGCCATCGCCGGCGGCGCCCGCCTTCCAGCCGGCCGCTGCCGCGGCGGCTTCGATTACCGCGCGCGCGCGCTCATCCGTGAGATGCTGCAAACGGAACGCGACCGGGTCGATGCCGGCCCCTGCGGCGAGTTCGTCGAGGAAGCACTCGATGGCGAAAATGTTGGCATAGGCGCCGAGCGAGCGCAGCGCCGAAACGCGCAGCGGCATGTCGGCGATGAAGTTGTACGCCACCTCATGCGCGGGGAAATCGTAGAGCGGGACCGCATTGCGGTCGGCGCCGCCCGCCGGCAGCGGCACGTCTTTCGCCGGCGGGATGGCGAACGGCGGGTCCAGGTGCCAGGCGGCGAGCAGATTGACGCCCTCGCCCCAGCCGGGCCGCTTGTTGTGGGTATGGCTCCAGATTTCGTGCCGCCATTCGACGATGCGCTTACTGGCGTCGAGGCCCGCGCGCAGCTTCACCACCATGGCCGAGCCGCAGGCAGACCACGCGAGTTCGTCCTCGCGTGTCCACTGCAGCAACACCGGCCGGCCGCAGGCACGCGCGAGCAGCGCGGCGTCCAGCGCGACGTCGTCCGCGCCGTTGTGGCCGTAGCAGCCCGCGCCATCGCGATGCACCACTTCGACTTCGCTCTCGGCCATGCTGAGCACGCGGGCGATCTGGGCGCACAGGGGATATGGGCCCTGGGTGTGCGACCAGATGGTGAGCTTGCCGTCCGTGAACTCTGCCAAGGCGCACGCGAGGCCGATCGACGCGTGCGCGATGTAGGGCTTGGAGTACGTCGCCTCGCGCCGCGTGACCACCGCGCTCGCCCCGGGTGTTTGCCTCGCGCTCGTGATCGTGCGCGTGCTCGGCAGCGCGGGCAGCACCGCGGCGATTTCGCCCGGCTCGGGCAGCGCCGGGGACGAATCCCATTGCGCCGCGCCGCGCGCGGCTTCGAGCGCCGCGACAGCCTGCTCCTCGCGCGCCGCGGCGAGCGCGATAAAGCTGCCGCTCACGCACAACCCGACCACGCCGGGCAGGGCGCGTATCGCGGCTTCGTCCAGAGTCTTGAGCCTGGCGCCCGGCGCCGGCGGCCGCAACACGCGGCCATATACCATGCCCGGCAGTTCCATGTCGTGCACGAAGGCGGCGCCGCTGAGTTTGGCGCAGAGGTCGCGCCGTGCCACGCTTTTTCCCACGACCGCGTGCTCCGCGCTGGGCTTGGGCCGCGCGCCTCCGGTGGCCGCGCGCGCGAGGCTCACCTCGCCGGCGAGATCCCAGTAGCTGGTCCTAAGATCGGTTCCCGGCAGTTCGATCGCGCCGTCGTGCACGCGCAGTTCGCCGGCGCTCACCTCGAAGCGGCGCGCGGCTTCTTCGACGAACAGCTGGCGCACCTCGGCGCAGGCGAGGCGCATCGCGGCGCCTCCAACCTCGATCGACTGGCTGCCGGCGGTGTACTGCTCGTCGGGCGAGCAGCGCGTGTCGCCCGGCACGATCGCGAGCCGCTCGAGCGGGACATCCAGTTCCTCGGCGGCGATCTGCGCGATGGCGGTGACGATGCCCTGGCCCAGTTCGACCTTGCCGCTATACACGGTGACGGTGCGATCGGCGTTGAAGCGCACCCAACGCTCGAGCTGCGGATTGGTCTTCAGGCTTTGCGGCAGGACCGGGGCGCTCATGGCGCTGCTCCCGCGGCGCGCTTGATCGCGCGCAGCACCCGCACGTGCGTGCCGCAGCGGCACAGGTTGCGCTCCAGAGCTTGCGCGATCTCGGCGTCCGTCGGTGCCGGGTTGCGCGCGAGCAGCGCCTCGGCCGACAGGATGATGCCGTTGATGCAGTAGCCGCACTGCATCGCCTGCTCATCGATGAAAGCCTGCTGCAGCCGGCCGGGCGCGGCGGCCGAGCCCAGGCCCTCGATGGTGGTGATCTCGTGTCCCGGGGCCGACCACAGCGGCGTGTCGCAGGACTGCACCGGGTTGCCGTCGATCAGCACGGTGCAGGCGCCGCAGTTGCCCTGGCCGCAGCCGAAGCGCGTGCCCTTCAACTTGAGGTCGTTGCGCAGGATGTAGACGAGCGGCGTGTTCGCATCCGCGCTCACCGTGTGCTCGCGACCGTTCACGCGCAGCGTGAAATTTTCTGGCAGATGGGCTGCGCTCACGCGCCGCTCCCGAGGAACGCGCTCATCGCCGCCACCAGCGCCTCGGGCTGCTCCAGCATCGGGCAGTGGCCCGAACCCGCAATTTCCCGGTAAAGCGCGCCGGGAATGGCCTTGGCCACTTCCTGCGCCAGCGCGGGAGGGGTGGTCTGGTCGAGCGCGCCGCACATCACCAGCGTGGGATTGCGGATGCCGCCCAACCGGGGGCGCAGATCGAGCGCGGCCAGCGCAAGGCAGGCGCGGGCGAAGCACGCGGCGTTCGCCGGCGCGAGCCTTGCCTTGCGCCCGGCCACGGCGTCGGGATGCGCCGCCTGGAATTGCGCCGGGAACATGCGCCCGATGGCGGTGTCGAGCACCGCCTGCATGCCATTCGCGCGCACCTTCTCGGCCATGCCGCGAAACGGCAGGCGCGCCGGCTCGGAGAAGACCGCAACCGTGTCCGCGAGCAGAAGCCGCCGAAAGCGCATGCCGTGGCGGATCGCCAGTTCCAGCGCGACGAAGGCGCCAAAGCCGTTGCCGAATACGTCGGTCGTCGCTGCAAGCTTCAACGCGTCCATGGTGCGCGCGACGTGGTCGGCATAGTCGGCCACCGATACGAACTCGGCCGGCTCCGAGGCGCCGAAGCCGGGCAGGTTGATGCAGGTGACGCGCCGACCGGAGGTCTCGATCCCCCTTGAGGGGAAAACCCCTGAGGGGCGGGAGGCGGCGAGCGCGGGCAGTACCTGCTCGAATACGCTGAGTTCGGTGAGCAGCGAATGCAGCAGCAACAGGTCCGCTCCGGCGCCGGTCTGGGTGTATTCGACCTGAAGGCCGTCGACTTGGATCATGGGCATGGTGGTGGCCTCTGTGGAAAATTCAATAAACTCCGAGATGGGCATGGAGCAGTTCGGCGAGACGAAAGTCAGGTAGCGCACCCGCCAGACGTTGTGGCCGAGCGCGAGCATGCGCCGCGGCTGGTCGCGCGTGCCGCGCCGCACCGCCCGTAGCGGGGTGGACCGCGGTGACGGGGAATTTTTCCAGCGACGCGCTCGCGCGAAAGACCTTTGGCTACTCGATCCAGTATCTAACGGCGCTGTTCGCTCTGTTGCTGGCCGATCATTACCGCATCGTGATCAGTATCGCGCTGCAATCCATCTTCCATTGAGATGGCCGTTAAACGGCATCGGCCGGCGCGCAGGCTCTCGGTCAGCGCGGCAGCGACGCTCACCGGTTGGCGGCGTTGCAGATGCTGGCGTTCGCGCCCTACTGGTTTATCGCTCCGCAAAAAAAGTCGGGGATGATTCGCCATTCATGAGCCTGGATAATATCTCTCTGTCACCGCCTACCGATGTTCCACTGGCACCGTGGATCCCGGCCCGAAGAATGCGCCTCGCGTAAAGAAAGTGTAGTGCCCTTCAAGCGCCCCGATGCCCAAAAACACCATCAACAACAGCGTCGGGACCAGGATGGCATACATCAAGGCCAACCGCTCCCAGAGCATATGCATGAAGACGGAAACGATCAGTCCTGCCTTCAACAACATGAACAGGACGATCAGAAACCACCTGAGGTAACCCTGAAAGTGGAAGTAGTCGACAAGATAAGACGCGGTGCTGAGAATAAACAGCAGTGCCCAGATCTTGAGATAAATGCCAATCGGATGTTGTTGCCCCTCTGCGTGTGCCATGATTTCTCTTACCAAAGATAGAAAAATGCGAAGATAAATACCCACACCAGATCGACGAAGTGCCAATACAAACCCATGATTTCGACGATCTCGTACTTCCCCTTCCTGCCGGTCAAAAAGCCTGGCCTCTCATGATCCAAATCCCCCCGCAAGACCTTTATCGCCACGATGATCAGGAAAATCACGCCGATCGACACGTGAGTACCGTGGAAACCCGTGATCATGAAAAAGGCCGAGCCAAACTGGGCCGCGCCCATCGGGTTGCCCCAGGGACGCACCCCCTCTTCAAAGATCAGCTTGGTCCACTCAAAGGCCTGCATTCCGACGAATGTGGCGCCCAATGCCGCGGTGATCAGCAACAAGATAAAGGTCTTGACACGATCTTTTCGATAGCCGAAGTTGACGGCCATGGCCATGGTCCCGCTGCTGCTGATCAGGACGAAGGTCATGATGGCGATCAGAATGAGGGGGATTTTCTTGCCCCAGAGCGTCAAGGCGAAAACCTCGCTGGGGTTGGGCCAGGGCTCCGTGGTGGACATTCGCACGGTCATATACGAGATCAAGAAACAGCTGAAGATGAAGGTGTCGCTGAGGAGGAAGATCCACATCATCGCCTTGCCCCAGGGGACATTCTTGAACGCCCGCTGGTCCGAGGACCAGTCGGCGACGACGCCGTGCAAGCCTCCAGGCAGCGGCAGAGATTCTGCCGAACTCGTCATTACGGGTTGCGTCATGTTCTTTGATCCCTTTTATTCAACCACACGGTTTCCAATAATGCTCTCTCCGGCGGCAGCAACCGGGCGACGACTCGATCGTCAATCGCGTGTCCATATCTAGTCCTCACCTCGTCACCCCGCAGATTGCAAACGTATCCGGGCTGCAACTACTCTGACGCGGCGGCGTAGACAGCAGCAGCGCGAACAAGACCAGCCAAACCAGCAGCAGATAGTGCCAGTACACCGTGCACAATTCCACGCTCAAGCGTACTTCGCCGATCGCGCCGCCGCGCCCCACCTTGACGGTGGTTTTGCCCCAGACCCACAGGCCCCCCAGCAGGTGCAGGCCGTGCAGCGCGGTGAGCAGGTAGAAGAAAGCGTTGGCTGGATTGGCCGCTGCAAAATAACCCGAGGCGTTCAGTCGTTGCCACACCCAAAGCTGTCCGGCCAGAAAACAAAAAGTGAAAATTCCTCCGGCAATCAGGCCGATTCTCACGCCGTCCATCCGTCCCCGTCTTGCGGCAGACCGCGTCCATTGCATGGCGACACTGCTCAGTATCAGCGTAGCTGTGTTCAGCCACAGCCCCCTCGGAACGGCCAAGGTCGTCCAGTCCGCCCCCGCCATTCGCATGTAGTAGGCACTGATCAGCAGCGAAAACAGGGAGGTGGCGACCGCCAGAAACACCCCAAGACCGACTTTCACCGGGGGCAGGGACAAGGCACCGTCGCCGTAAACGTTTTCGATCGGGCCCTGCGCCATCCAGGGCCTGACGTTTATGGTTTGTCGAACCAGCCACCATACTACGGTGGCCATGATTGCGACCAAAACCAATAATGTGATCGTCACGACTACGTTTCTTCGGTGCTTCCGGCTTTTTTGCTCGGCGGCTGGTTTTGCGGTATGAAGTCCGTATCGGCGCCCGGCACGCTGTAGTCGTAGGCCCAGCGATAGACCACCGGTAAGGTCGCGCCAAAGTTGCCATGCTTCGGCGGGGTGTGGGAGGTTTGCCACTCAAGCGTGGTCGCCTGCCAAGGATTGTCACCCGACGGCTTGCCTTTGAAATAACTCCAGACCAGGTTGTATAAAAACATCAGTTGGACGGCTCCCACGATCAAAGCCGCTATGGTGATGACGACGTTTAAGGACTGCGCCGATTGGGGGATGAAGTCGATGTTTTCGACGGCATAATAACGGCGCGGCACGCCCAGAAAGCCCAGGTAATGCATGGGATAGTAAATTGCATAGGTCCCGAGAAACGTGACCCAGAAGTGGAATTTGCCTATGCTGTCGTTCAGCATTCGCCCGGTGACCTTGGGGTACCAGTGGTAGATGGCTCCGAACACGACCAGGATGGGTGAAACGGCCATCACCATATGGAAGTGGGCGACCACGAACATGGTGTCGGAAAGCGGGAAGTCAATGGGTACGTTACCCAGGAACAGGCCCGTCAGCCCGCCGTTGACAAAGGTGAAGATAAAGCCGATGGCAAACATCATGGGCACGGTGAAGTGGATGTTGCCCCGCCATAACGTCAGCACCCAGTTGTAGACCTTGAGCGCCGTGGGGACGGCGATGATCAGCGTGGTGGTGGCGAAAAAGAAGCCGAAGTACGGGTTCATCCCGCTGACGTACATGTGGTGTGCCCACACGATGAAACTGAGGCCGCCGATCGCCACAATCGCCCACACCATCATCCGATAGCCGAAGATGTTTTTTCTTGCATGCACGGAGATCAGGTCGGACACGATTCCAAAAGCCGGCAGGGCGACGATGTAGACCTCCGGATGGCCGAAAAACCAGAACAGATGTTGGAACAGCACCGGGCTCCCCCCGTTGTAGTCGAGGTGCTGTCCCTTTGAGACGAGGGCGGGCATGAAGAAACTCGTGCCCAGTGCCTGGTCCAAGGCCATCATGATGGCGCTGACGAACAGGGCGGGAAAGGCCAACAGCGCCAGGATGGTGGCCATAAAGATGCCCCATATCGTCAAGGGTAAACGCATCAACGTCATCCCGCGCGCGCGCGCCTGCAACACGGTCACCACGTAGTTCAGCCCGCCCATGGTGAATCCAATGATGAAGAAAGCCAGGGAAACCAGCATCAAGATAATTCCCCAATGCGCCCCCGGGGTGCCCTCGAGGATGGCCTGGGGCGGGTACAGGGTCCAGCCGGCGCCAGTGGAGCCGCCGGGCACGAAGAAGCTCGCCATCAGCAACAGCACCGCGAACAGATAGACCCAGTAACTAATCATGTTTACATAGGGGAAGACCATATCGCGGGCGCCGATCATCAGCGGGATGAGGTAATTGCCGAATCCCCCCAGGAACAGCGCGGTGAGCAGGTAGATCACCATGATCATGCCGTGCATGGTCACAAACTGAAGGTAGTTGCTTGGGTTGATAAATGAAAAGGTGTGCGGAAATCCCAGTTGCAGCCGCATGATTCCCGACAACACCAAAGCCACCAGCCCCACCGCGATCGCCGTGATCGCGTACTGGACGCCGATGACCTTTGCGTCCTGGCTCCAGATGTACTTCCCGATGAAAGTTTTCGGATGGTAGAGCTCCACCTCTTCGACTTCGGCGGGTCGGGCAAAAGCCGATTCGTCATGCGCAACGTAACTCATGGATATTCCCTCTTCGCTGGTTCTTCATTACGCCCGATACGCCCGAGCCGCGTTATTTGAACGTATTGATGTAGGCAACGAGGTCGTTGGTTGCCTGGTCGTCGGCCAGAAGCGCGGCCATGGATGCCATCTGCGGACCGTACAAGTCTTTTGGATGGGCGCCGCGAATACGCTGTTTGAAATTTTTCAATTGAGTGACCATATACCAATCGCTCATGCCCGCCAGCCGGGGGGCGTTCGTCGCCTGCATGCCGCGCCCAGCGGGGCCGTGACAGGTTCCACAGGTCACATAGTGATTTCGACCATTGGCCGCATTGTCTTTCAGCGTGGGCTGGGCGGGATTATCCGGCAGCGTCTTGATGTAGGCGACGACATTATTCATGGCGGCGTCGTCCGCCAGCGTCGCGGCCATCGGTGCCATCTGCTTGCCATAGACGTCCTTGTCGTGCGTACCCCGGGCGCCGTGCTTGAAATAATTCAGTTGCCGTTTCAGATACCAGTCTCCCTGGCCGCTCAATTTCGGCGCATTCATCGCGGGGTTACCCTCCGCCTGCGAGCCATGACAGGCGGCACACACCGCAAACAGCGGCTTGCCCGCTTCAGCGTCGCCGGCTACCTGCGCCATGGATTGCGCAAACGTCGGATAGCTGTTCAACCACTCCTGAAACGCGCGCTCTTCTTCCACTACGACTTTGCCGCGCATGGTGAAATGCGCAGTGCCGCATAATTCTTCACACAGGAGGTCGAATTTCCCGGTCCGCGTGGGGGTGAACCAGGTGTAGGTGACCAGGCCCGGCACCAGATCCATCTTGACCCGGAACTGCGGTACGGCGAAGTCGTGCAGGACGTCTACTGAGCGGAGCAGCGCCTTGACCGGCTTGCCGATCGGGAGATGCACCTCCGGGCTCGTGATCAAGACGTCGTCCCGTCCGAAGGGGTCGTCCGGATTCACGCCAAACGGGTTCTTGTCGCTGACATACCGGGCATCGACAGTGCCCAGCACGCCGTCCTTCCCCGGGAAGCGAAAGCCCCAGTGCCACTGCCTGCCCACGGCCTCGAACACCGCCGCGTCTTTCGGGACCTCGACGATTTTCGCATATACAAATAAGCCGGGGGCCAACATGCCGACGATTCCCACCGCGGTCAATCCGACCAGCCACCCCTCCAGTTTCTTGTTTTCGGGTTCGTACTCCGCCCGTATACCCTTCCGCTGGCGGTAGCGCATCACGCAATAGGCCAGGAACAGATTGACGGCGACGAAGACAGACCCCGTGATCCAGAACGTGATCGATATGGTGTCGTCGATCATTCCCCAATTGGAGGCGATCGGCGTGAAATACCACGGGCTCAGGAGGTGAAACAGGACGGAGCCAGCGACCAACAAAACCAATACGATTGCCAAGACCATAGCGACGGCCCACCTTTCACGCGATCCCGGTCGAATGGTTTCGACGGGATCCTCTTATTATCACTGCTCGTCTTTTTTCCGATCGAGCTTCTTGTAAAACTCCCCGCCGGAGCGGGATTAACCGCCGAATGGGATAAAGATAGGCGGCCATTGCTGGCAAGATGGAGGTTCCAAAGGCTTCATTGGCGCCCGGGACGAATATTACGCGGCGCTCGGGAACAATGCAAGTCAATCCCATTGCGTTCCAGGCCGAATTGTGAATTGACCGTGCTCTGGGAAAGCCGCTATAATTTCGCCGTTTTGCAGCGAGGATAGCGGCGAGTGTGGCGAAAGTTCCGCCCGGTAATCGGGTTGCAAGTACTGGCCACGATAATCATCGCGTCGATCGCCGCCTGGATTGCGGGCTTACACGGCGCGATTTCGGCGGCCCTGGGCGGCCTGATCAGCATCATCGCCGGGCTGGTGTTTGTGCTGCTGACTGCAACAAACAAAGTGAGATCCGCGGGGGAGGTCCTGCTCGTCGGCTTCAAGGCTGAAGCGGCGAAGCTTTTCCTGGCAATTTCGCTGCTTTGGCTCGTGCTGGCGCTCTATCAAGAAGTCGTCGTGGTCGGGCTGATAGCATCGTTTGTCGTTTCGATCTTGATTTTCAGTATGGCGCTATTTGCCGGCGACAAGACGTAGCGCGCCCTTGGACATGGATAAATCAGGCTGGACAGAATGGCTGCCGAGCAAGAACTTACCGCAACAAGCTATATCCAGCACCACCTGAGCTTCAACGCCCAGTCGGTCGGGGACAGCGCTTTCTGGACGCTGCACGTCGATTCGCTCGCGACCGGCGTGATCCTCGGCGTCGTCGCCACCGCATTGATGTGGTGGGTGGTGCGCGGCGCGACCTCGGGCGTGCCCAACAAACGCCAGGCCTTCGTCGAGCTCCTGTTCGGTTTCGTCGACGACCAGGTGAAGGGCATATTCCACGGCAAGCGCGACTTCATCGCGCCAACCGCACTCACCGTCTTCGTCTGGGTGCTGCTGATGAACGCGATGGACTTTCTGCCGGCCGACATCATGGCCTGGATTCTGACGCACGTGTTCCACCAGCACGAATTCCGCATTGTCCCTACCGCCGACGTCAACACCACCTTCGCCCTGTCGCTGTCGGTGTTGCTGCTGATGATTTATTTTTCCATCGCGGTGAAAGGCCTGCGCGGCTGGATCCACGAGCTGTTCTGCGCGCCCTTCGGCGCGCATCCGCTGTTGTGGCCGTTCAATTTCCTGTTCAACCTGGTCGAGTACGTGTCCAAACCGCTGTCGCATTCGTTGCGGCTGTACGGCAACATGTATGCCGGCGAGATCATTTTCCTGCTGCTGTGGCTGTGGGCCGCGACCAGTTTGAGCGGCGCGTTCTTCGGCGCCGTGCTCGGCGTCGGCTGGTCGATATTCCACATCCTGATCGTGGTGCTGCAGGCGTACATATTCATGATGCTCACCATCGTCTACATCTCGATGGCGCATGAAACCCATTAATTTCCAATTAACCCCGATAACACTTCACCTCGTTCAAGAAAGGATACTGCGATGGACAAACTTCAAGCCTTGGCCATGATTCAGGCCTACACCGGCATCGGCATCGGCCTGATGATCGGACTGGGTGCCATGGGCGCCTGCATCGGCGTGGCCCTGATGTGCAGCCGCTTCCTCGAGGGCGCGGCGCGCCAGCCCGAGCTGATACCGCAGCTGCAGGCCAAAGTATTCCTGCTGCTCGGCCTGATCGACGCCTCGTTTATAATCGGTGTCGGCATTGCGATGCTGTTCGCGTTCGGCAACCCGCTGCTCGCCGTCATCCCTAAGTAACTTGACCGCGCCGCCGGTCCGGTCGCACTGAACCGGGCCCGCCAGGGAATTCGAACATGAACATCAACTTGACACTGATCGCACAGGCGGTTTCGTTCGCGCTTTTCATCCTGTTTACGGTCAAGTTCGTCTGGCCGCCGCTGATGAAGGCGATCGAAGCGCGCCAGAAGCAGATCGCCGACGGCCTGGCTGCCGGCGAGCAGGGCAAGCAGCAGCTGGAGGCCTCCGGCAAGCTTGCGAGCGAGGAACTGGTCAAGGCGCGCGCGCGCGCCGCCGAGATCGTCGCCCACGCCGAAAAGCGCGGGCTGCAGATGATTGAGGAAGCCAAGAACTCGGCCAAGGCCGAGGGCGATCGCCTGATCGCCGGCGCCAAGTCCGAGATCCAGCAGGAAGTATCGAGCGCCAAGGAGACCCTGCGCGAACAGGTGGCGGCCCTGGTGGTCAGCGGCGCCGAGAAAATCCTGCAGCGCGAAGTCAACGCCCAGGCCCACGCCGAATTGCTCAACCAGCTGAAGCGGGAGCTTTAAACCCCAATGGCCGAGACCGCTACCCTCGCGCGACCCTACGCCGAGGCGGTATTCCGCCTCGCCGATGCGGGCGGCACGCTCGCCGCATGGTCGGGCACGCTAGGCACCCTGGCGCAGGTGGCTGCGCATCCGGACATGCAGGATTGCATGGCCAAGTTCGACCTGACCGCGGTGCAGTTGCAGGAGTTGTTCCTGTCGCTGTGCCCGGGCGACCTTTCGGCCGAGGCGAAAAACTTCATCCAGCTGCTGATCGAATACGACCGCCTGACGCTGCTGCCCGAAATCTTCGCGCAGTTCGAGACGCTCAAGAACGAGCGCGAAGGCGTGGTGGACGCCCAGATCACCACCGCCTTTGAACTGGAGGGCGCGCAGCTCGCCGGCCTGGTGGCCGATCTGGAAAAACGCTTCAAACGCAAAATCAATCCGCAGGTGAGCATCGACCGCGATCTCATCGGCGGCGTGCGCGTGGTGGTCGGCGACGAAGTCATCGACGGCTCGGTGCGCGGCAAGCTCAACGCGATGGCCACGGGGCTGCTCGCGAGCTAGTCCGGCAGCGCAAAAAATACTTAAGGTTCAGGAGATAGCATGCAACAGTTGAATCCTTCCGAGATCAGCGAGCTGATCAAAAGCAAGATCCAGAATCTTGCGCTGTCCGCCGACGTCCGCACCCAGGGCACGGTGGTGTCGGTGACCGACGGCATCTGCCGCATCCACGGCCTCTCGGACGCGATGGCGGGCGAGATGCTGGAATTCCCCAAGAACACCTTCGGCCTCTCGCTCAACCTACAGCCCGCTTCGGC
>Ga0080064_1001773_pt1 | contig 40871 bp, 39 predicted proteins | sample Subgrocontami54m_FD_69260 | JGI IMG/M metagenome (GOLD analysis project Ga0080064, IMG submission 69260) | Subsurface groundwater microbial communities from S. Glens Falls, New York, USA - GMW46 contaminated, 5.4 m (SPADES assembly) (version 2) ...
CTGCCCGTGAGTTCTTCGCGGTGGCCGTCTTTGGGACGGTAAAGCACGACGGAGACGGTATGCACGCCGGCGGTGGGTTTGCTCGAAATCGTGTAGATATACGTACGTCCGCTTTGGGGCTGGGTTTTGTCCGTCAGCGACTCCACAGAAACCGGTCTGCGGCCGTTGTCGTACATTTCGACATGGATTGATCCGCCCGTCTTGAGATTGACGTCCGGGTTCAGCGTGAACGCGGCCAGAATGGTGTTAGGATTGACACTTTTGAATTTCTTGGCATCAGGTGAGTCCTGAGCACGGTAGACGCTGAACGATCCTTCTTGGACGATGCTGGATTCGGATTGGGTGGCGGGGTTGCCCTTGGTTTCGGTCGTCTCCGTGAAGCCTTTCGACAGCGGGACGTCAAGCCATGCCGTCTGGTAAGCCGTCAGGATGACGTATTGGCCTTTTTCGATGGCTTTTTTGACCTCGTCTGTCACTTTGAGGTTCATGGGCATTTGGTCCACACGGGGGCGGCTGAACATGAATCGAAGAGTCATTTTGTCTTGTAGTTTTTCCTGAGTGATGAGTCTCTTTGAGTTGGCCGTCGCGGCGTATTGTTGTTGGGCTGCTGGGTAGGTAGTTTTGCCGTCGACGACTATGTCGTTGTCCCCCAGAATTTGGATTCCTTCCTGTTTTAGTTGGATGGTATTTCCGAAGTCGTCCTTGATCGAAACGGAAAGCCGGCTTCCTCCCTGAGCCACTGCTTTGATGCTCAGTACGTAATTGCCAACACGCAACTTGACGGGTCTGGCGGTGGTGGCTTTGGAAACATCCAGCAGATATTGAGCGGGAGTCAGTGGATTGGTGGATACGTGGATGGGCCAGGCCATTTCGGAGTCCGATGCGCTTCCAGATCGCGTGGCTTTGAGCTGGATGGCGTAGTCCCCGCTTTGCACGAACTGGCCGCTGGCATCCTTACCGTTCCATGTAAACCCTTTTTCGGGCTTGACGGCACGTTGGGGCGCGTTGAGCGTCTTCAGAATGTATTCTTTTGTTTCTGGGTTGGCATTGAAGGTGGAAAACGCTTGCTTGTCATAAATGAGCTTTTCGGCTGTGAGGATCATCTTCGGTTGTTCAGGATACGTGTATGCCCATCCCGTTTGAACTCGCTGCGTCGGCTGCCGGCCTTTGCCAGGGACGAGGTTCTGGAAGTCCAGCGGCTCCGCCGGGATGCGGATGTCTGCATAGAGTTTTTCAGATATTTGGTTGAACTGGCTTGGAAAACTCAAATCGATGACGTCCTTGTTTCTTGAACGTGCTTCCCGTGATATGATATTGCCTTCTTGGACGATTCGTACGATGACTACTATTTCTCTCGTTCCCTGGTTCAGCGAGTCGGTTTGGGCGATGACGTACTTCTTGGAAAGAGGCTTGCCTGAGACGATGGCTTCTTTGATTTCACTTTCGTACCGCTCGTAGTAGGTATTCTTGGCGAACCGGTATCCTGGCTGGTAGGCCATCGTCGCCTCCTCGCGCACTTCCAGCACGGTGATGCCGTCCAGTGTGTACTCCTGTTCATCCATCAGGTACCTGCCGTTGGTGGGGTTGTCAAATGACAACTTGACGGACGCGGCGGATAACATTCCGAATAACAGAATCAAGACGAAAAAGACGGCGTATGTTGGTTTTGGACGATGCGAGGTTTCCATCATGCCGTAGTGGTTTTCGAGTTAATTAAGGCTTTTTTTCCAAACGTCTCACGGTCTTTTTCTTTTTCGTCGAATCGTCCTTTGAGCTGATTCGGTGCGGCATCTTTATATGCGATTGTGGGCTGGTTGTCTTTCGGATTCTTTTGTGAGCCCGCTTGGGGCTTTTTCGTTCGGGCAAAACGTTGGTATTTGCTCACGCGGTTTACGCATCATGATCGGCATCTACAGCAATTTCGACGAATTCCTGGCCCAGGCGCGTCAGATTGGCGTGGAGGACGACTTGAAAGCCTTGCTGGGTTTGGACGTCTTGTTCTTCGAGCAGTACGAGAATTATACCGTGTTGAGCCTCAAGGACTATTCCGCTGCGCCGAACAATTTGCTGATCCTGTCCAAGCAGAAAAGCATCCTGTATTCGGAAAAGCAGATCACCCAGCGCGATTTCAGCCTGTTCAAGCAGGAAGTCAAGAAGCAGTACGGTGAGAGCACGGCGTTGGCGTTGTTGGCGCTGCAGGAAGTGCTCAAGAGCTATTCCAAGCATTTCGAGAAGATTAACGCCCAGATCGATTCGTATTCCGGGACGCATGACTTGCCCAACATGGAGTCCACCAGCATCGACTTGCGCAAGTTGGCCGTCAAGGTCGAAGACTTCGTGAACTTGCTGTATACCTTGGAGGACCGAAAAGTCCCCGTATTCGTCACGCAATACGTGTCGTACGATTACGACTTGCTGCTGGCGAGGGCGCGGCACGTGTTGGACCGTTGCCGCAACCATCTGCAGGAGTTGCGCGACTTGCGGGCTGAAATCGAGATCAAGAGCACAAACCAGCTTAACAAGCGGTTGGAAGAACTGACCAACATCATGAAGAAGCTCACGGCATTGACGCTGATCTTGATGATTCCCAACATCCTGTTCAGCCTCTACGGCATGAACTTCCGCTTCATGCCGGAATTGGACCACCCGTTGGGGTATCCGGCCGTCATCGTCACGGCCGGCATCCTGTCGTTGACTATGGCGTTCATGATGAAGCGCCGCGGCTGGCTTTGATGGTTTTTTGGGTGAGACTTGCTCCCGGTAGTTTTTTTGAGGGTTTGGGCTCAAGGCTTGTTTATTTCGCTGAAAAAATGGTTTTGGAGTGTTTTGGATTTTCATGACGCACAATTGGTTGATGCTGGCCTTGGTGGCCGTGGTTTTGTTGGGCGTGGCCAACGTCTTGCTGAAGCTGGTCGCCATCAAGGCTGACGAACTCAAGTTTGGCCTGGACTCCGTCTCGTCCGTCCTGCCCGTGGTCGCCGTGGCCGCGTTGCTGTTGGCCGCATTCGTCGTATGGCAGTTGAAGCCGCCGACGGAGTTGTTGGTGTTGGCCTCCGGTTGGGTCGTGGCCTCGGCGTTGGCCGTAGGCTTGATTTTTTTGGCGTTGCAGAAAGGCAGCGCGTCCGTCGTCACGGCGTTGTTGGCGTTGTCCGCCGTCGTGGTCGCCGTGCTCTCCTTCTTCCTGCTGGGCGAAAAACTGACGTCGCGCCAGCTTCTGGGCATCGGATTAGCCATGGCCGCCGCCGTCGCGTTCGCGGCTTGACGCCGTTTCCTTATTTAATTCCTTTACCCCAAACGTGGTCTTGATGGTATCTATCCGATCTCCCTTTCATTTCTATCCTACGTTTCTCGGCTCCGGTCGCACGGCCCGCAACTTTACGCTTCCCGAATTCGCGCGTCCGGGCCAGCCATTTCCGCCTCGATTGATGCGCTTTCAGGCGCAGGTTCGGGATCAATTGAATCATTTCTTCGGTTTCAAGGGCTTTTTCCTGAAGTCCCGTTTGCGAAAGGAATCGGAATTCATCAAGGAACACCTGTGGCATACGCGGGCCTTGCTGGGTTTTCTGGAAGACCGCAAGACGCATGCCGATCTCAAGAATGGCATCATTCCGACGCTGGTGCGTTTTGAGCGTCCGAAGCGGCGTACGCTGCATGAGCGCATCATTCAGAACGTGCCTTTGTTCGGGGCCAGCGCTGGATCCTTGGTCAGCCTCGGAGTCCCATTGCCTTGGAACATGGTGGGCGGGGGTTTGGCGACCGCGGTGCGCGAATATGCGGAAGATTTCCAATCGCATCGTGCCTTCGAGAAGGGTTTGCGCGCAGAATTCAAGAAGACCGGCAAGGACCCTGAAGCGTACCTTAACTTGTACCGGCACTTGGATGCGCTTATCCCCCACCCGTTGGACCACCGCGCGGAACCCCTTCCCCTGCATCGCCGTCTTGAAAATTTCAAGCAACTCAAGGCGTTTCGTTCCAAGTTGGAGGAAGTGCACCACTTTGCGACCGGTTACTTGGAAGCTTTGGAGGTGCTGAAGCGCGCCGCCGAGGGCGATAAGACGCAAAAAAAGGCCGTTGATATGGCGCTGGCCGCCATGCAAGCGCACATCCATGGATCCAAATCATTGGCTGATTCCCTGCGGAGACAATCCCGTCTTACTCCTTTAGTTCCCGTGCCGGATCCTTACATTGAACGCGTCCAAAGCTCGCCCATGGTTAAGGAGGCCGAGTCGCGTTTGCGTAACGCGAAATCCAGTGTGCCCGCCAAAAGACGAAGCGGTAAACCCAAGGAATAAATACGTTTTTTGGCACTATCGGTGCATTGGCTTCCGCTTGAAGGGCACCTGTTTTTGTCCGTTATCGGCGCTTAAGATTCGGTTATTTCATTTTTCGAGGTTTTTGCACATGACGAGCACTTCCATTACCCCAACGACGCCGGCGGCTGCAGCGACCGCGGTCCAGGCTCCCGTAGGCGCCGCTTCGGCTACGGTGTCGCCCAACGCAGCCATGGCCGGCCAGTCGTTTGATTACGATATTTTGATCATTGGTGCCGGCGCGGCGGGTTTGACGGCCGCCGTGTACACGACGCGCAAGAAGCTCAAGACCGGCGTGATCAGCATCGACGTGGGCGGCCAGACGAATTTGACATCCAACATCGAAAATTATCCCGGTGTGGACGCCATGCATGGCGCCATGCTCATGCAGGCGTTCCTCAAGCAGGCCACGTCGTTTGGCGCAAGCCTAGTCATGGGTAAAGTCGGCAAGGTCGAGAATTTGAATCCCGGCTTCCGCGTCAACCTCAAGGACGGCCAGAAACTGACGTGCAAGGCGTTGATCCTGGCGTTCGGAAAGGTGCCGCGCACGCTGGGCATTCCCGGCGAGGATAACTACTTCGGCAAGGGCATCTCGACGTGCGTGACGTGTGACGGGCCGCTGTTCAACGGAAAAGACGTCGTCGTGGTCGGCGGCGGCAACAGTGCCATCGAAGGGGCGCTGGAGATGTCGCACATCGCCAAGAAAGTCTACTTGGTGCACCGGCGGGACAAGTTCACGGCCGACGCGGTGACGGTGGACAAGCTCAAGAAAGCAGGCAACATCGAAGTCGTCTACAATTCGGTGTGTACCGAGGTCAAAGGTGACCGGTTCGTGCGCAGCGTGACGGTGGAAGACGTTATTACGAAGGCCAAGCGTGACTTGCCCATTTCGGGCATGTTCTTGGAAATCGGCTTCATCATGGACATTTCCATGCTCGACGGTCTTGGCCTTCAAGTCAACGAGAAAAAGGAAATCGTCAACGACATGCGCTGCAACACGAACGTGCCCGGCATCTTTGCTGCCGGCGACTGCACCATTATTCCTTACAAGCAGACCGTTATTTCAGCTGGCGAAGGCGCGAAAGCCGGTTTAGAGGCGCACCGTTATCTTACCGGCGCTAAAGGCATTTCCCTTGACTGGGATCATTAGGAAGGGGGCGAGGACGACGCATCACAAATTCCTTTTTGGAATTTGTGTGGCCCTACAAGTTGCCCTTGCAACTTGTATGAGATGTCCAGGGGGAAGCCGTAGCCTCAGCGTAGGTGTCCCCCGGGGATCCGGGTGCCAAAGCCGGTCTTGAAGCGCACCGTTACCTCACGGGAGCTAAGGGTATCTCGCTGGATTGGGACCACTAGCCTTTTGCCCGCGCACGTTTTTCTGCCAAAGCTTAACGCTAGAGGATGGAAAAAGAAAAAAAGCGATTTAGCCACTTTCTCTACTGCTTGAGTGCCGCGTCGGCAATCTTGCCGACTTCCGGCATGCCGCCATACGTCCGAGACTTGAGGAAGGCAATTAAATCCGTCCGGCTCAAAACGGCTTTTCGGCTTCCGACTTTCCGGACGTGGTCGTTCCACTGTCGGACGAAGTCTTTGGCTTGGGCTTCTCCCGCCGCTGCACCGACGCGGTTGCGGTGGTTCAACCACTCCTGCGTGAACTGGGTTACGTTGACTCCGTAATTCTTAGGCGATTTGTAGTGCGCTTTCACGGCTTTTTCCGCGATGCTCTCCAACACTTGGGCTCGTCTTGCCGGTGTTTGTTGAGCGGGTCGGGACCCTTGCTTGGTCCAATAGTCCGTCGCCACTTGGCCGGGGGGTGTTTGGGTGAATAAGGCGGCTGCAGTCGCGCCGGCCACCATGGCTCCTGCGGCTTTCAACGCGGGTTTTTCCGGCATCCATCCGAAGATTTTTGGTTCAGGTTCTTGGACTTTGCCTCGGGCTTTCGTGACGAGCAAGTCGATCTGATTGAGTTTTGCGCCTTTTTTCAGGCTGGTTTCGATATGCGTCCGGATTTTCCGGGCATGCTGTGCCGACAAGTCGTTGATGGCTACTTTGGTTCCGTTGCCCAATTCGACTCGTTTGAGTTCTTTTCCTTGATTGGTCATGCGATAATAGAATTGGATGGCGTTGATGTCGTTTTGGCGGCGATTGAACAGTCCGCCGAATGGCCGGTTGAATACGTCGAAGAATTTGGGGTTGCCTTTCTTCTTTTGGGCAATCATTTCGATGGCGCGGGCAATGGGTTCCGGATTTTTTTCGATATCGACCTGTCGATACGCCGCCGTTCGGCCGAATACTTTGATTTGGGCTTCGAGGACTTCTTGCGGTAGGTAATTGATTCCAAATTGGTTGTGCAAGTATTGCATGAATGGTTGGGGTTCGCGTGGAACCGCGTAGCGGTCTAAGTCGAATGCCGGCTCTTTGGCTTTGCGTTTGAACCATTCTTTGGGTTTCCATTCTCGAATTGGTTTGATCCATGCCATGATGCCGCGCCCTCCGGTTGTTGGCTGAGTAGCTTTGTCTTCGTTCGTTTTTAAGGGTTCTACTGTTTCGCCGGCGGGGCGGGCAGCGTCTTGACTGATTCTAGGCTGGGTCTTAAGCATTCGGAGTGCGTCAAGCTTGGCCTTTTGGGCGAGGTTCTGGATCCACTTTTTACGTGCTGCCGCGGCGACTTCTTTTTCCTGTCGCTCCTTATGCAATGCCTTCTTCTTGGCTTCGAGGTCTTCGCCGAGTCGTTTGACGGGTTCACGTTCTTCGGGCATGAGTGTTCTGTGCCATTTTTCGTATTTATATCCGTTTTTTTTTGTTTTTGTGGTCTGGTTTTTATCCCGCTGGGCGCATTGCTTAGTCCATGCAAGGTCGTTTCTGGGTTTTGGTCGTTGTCTTCGCATTGGTTTTGTCCGGATGCATCCAGACCCAGTACAAATACGTATGTGCCGATGGACGGATTTTCGATGTGCCGGAAGCGTGCCTGTCGGATGCCAACGGCAGCGGTGTGAGCCGCGGGGGCGGTTTGCTCGTGCCGCAGGCGACGCTGCCTCCGTTTTTGAAGCCGCCCATCACGCCTCCTTCAAGCGGCGAATTGGGTTTCCTGGAGTTGGCCGTATTGGACCGCGTGAACGCGGTGCGGGCAGAAAACGGGTTGGCGGCCCTGGAGTGGAGCGAGCGGGCGGCGTCGGCCGCGCGCAAGTACGCGCAGGAACTGGTGGAGTCCGGACGCTTCGCGCACACCGGTTCGCAAGGCAGCAACGTGCACGACCGGTTGGACGCTGAAGGGTTGGTGCACTTCATCGCGAACGAGAACTTGGCGCAGATGTCGTTCAACGGCACGGTGCCGACGGCGCAGACGGCGGTGGATGGCTGGATGTCAAGTCCGGGCCACCGCAGCAACATCATCGACGTGGACAAGCTCTACAGCCACGCGGGCGTGGGCGTTCATTGCGGCGACGAGGTATGCGTGTTCGCGTATTCGGCGGTGAGCTTGAGGCGCACGGCGTCGTACGCGTTGGACCGCAATTTCTATTCCTTCGTGTATGTGAACGACCCGGGATTCGGTTTTGACCAGACGGTTCCCGTGTTTTTGACGTTGTCGGACGTGACGGGTGAGCTGGACGTGTTCGTGTTGCCGAATTCCAGCGTGTTTGAACATGCGAAAAGCTTGCCGCCGTCGGAATTCAAGGCGCGTAACTTCGCGTACGTGAAAGCGTTCGAAGGCACGCACGGGTTTTCCGAAAGCGTCAATGCGTCGGTGGGCACCGGAGTTATGTTCGTCAATTCGGGCGGGGAGACGGCGCGTTTCACGCTGACAATAGAGTTGACGGGCTGATCGTTGCGCGCTTTTTTTTGTTGCGCGTTTTTCTTTGCCTTAAGTCCCGTGTTGCCAGCTTTTCAGGTAGTGTTCCTGTTCGGGCGTCAATTGGTCGATTTTGACGCCTTGCGTGTCCAGCTTGGTCTGCGCCACGAAGCGGTCCAGCGTGTCCGGCAGGAGGTGCACGCCGGGTTTGAGGCTCTTGCCGTTCTTCAAGAGGTATTCGGCGGCAAGCGCCTGGTCGGAGAACGACAAGTCCATGATTTCGGATGAATGGCCTTCGGCTGCGGCCAGGTTGGCCAACCGGCCTTCGCCAATCAGGAAGATGCGTTTGCCCGAGGGAAGGGTGTATTCGTCGAGGTTGTCGCGCATCGTCTGCTTGCTTTTCGCCATTTTCTCAAGGCCTGCCACGTCGATTTCGCAGTCGAAGTGGCCCGAGTTGGCCAGGATCGCGCCGTCTTTCATCTTGGAGAAATGCGTTTCCGTCAAGACGTCCTTGTCTCCCGTGAGGGTGACGAAGAAGTCGCCGTATGATGCGGCGTGGTCCATCGTCGTCACGGTGAAGCCATCCATGTGGGCGGCCAGGGCCTTGACCGGATCGACTTCGGTGATGGTCACCTTGGCTCCCATGCCGTGCGCCCGCATGGCCATGCCTTTGCCGCACCAACCGTAGCCGGCGATGACGAATTGTTTGCCGGCGATCAGCGCGTTCGTCGTGCGCATGATGGCATCCAGCGTCCCTTGGCTCGTGCCGTAGTAGTTGTCGAAGTAGTGCTTGGTGGGCGTGTCGTTGACCGCGATGACGGGAAATTCGAGTTTGCCGTCCTGAGCCATGGCGCGCAGGCGGATGACGCCGGTCGTGGTCTCTTCCTGGCCGCCGATGATGTGGGGCAAGAGTTCGCGCCGGCTTTGGTGGAGCGTGTTGATGAGGTCGGCACCGTCATCGATGACCACGTGGGGCTTGACGTCCAGCGCTTGGTTCACGGCTTTGTAGTAGTCTTCTTTTCCGATGCCGCGCCAGGCGAAGACGTCGATGCCGCTTTGCGCCAAGGCGGCGGCGACGTCGTCCTGGGTGCTCAAGGGGTTGGAGCCGCAAAGCGACACAGTGGCCCCGCCGGCTTTCAGCGCCAGCACTAAGATGCCGGTTTCCTTCGTCACGTGGAGGCAGCAGGCGATGTTCTTTCCGGCGAACGTCTGTTCCTTTTCGAAGCGTTTGCGGATTTCGGCCAGGACCGGCATGTTGCGTTGCGCCCAGTCGAGTTTCTGCAAGCCTTGGGCTGCCAATTGCGGGTTTTTGACGTGGCTCATGAACCTATCACCTAACAGGACGGATGGCAGGTTGGTGAAACGCTTGGCTTTTTAGGGTTGTGGGGGGGCGCGCTTAGGTTCGGATGGTTGCTTTGGACCAAGGCGCTTCACGGAGGTGCTGCCATTTGGGCAACGGAATAAAAGAGAGGGTTTTGGCGCCGCTTGCTGCCTTTTTTTGTTTCTTTGACCCGTTTCCGGTTGCTTTTGTCTGCGTTTCCATCCCGCCTGGACGCGTTGCGGAATTCGTCGGCGTGGGTTTTTTTAATGCGGCGATGCAGGATTCTGTCCGGGTTTTCTTGATGGCCGTCAGTGGTTTGTGGATGCTGGTCGTATTCTACGGCGTCGTATACGCGTTGCTCAACGACTTCAGCACCGACTTTTTCGTGCTTTTGGGTGTATTGGGCGGTTTGGCCTTCGTCTTGTCTTCCTGAGTCCACTCGGTAGTTGTCATTTTTAGCTACCACTGTTTCTTTTACCTTCTTTTCAATCTGTTTTTTCCGTTTTGGTTTCCATTATTCGCACCTCATTGCCATTTTTGGATTTTTTTATACGTTTTTTGTCGGCAAACCGGCGGGCCGGACCGCGGTGTTTAAATAGGAGCGCCTCGCAATCCAAATCTGTCCCGCTGTCGCGGGCGCATCCGCGGTGGATAATGGAATGCGGATGCAGCGCACCGGAAATGGCGCGTTTGGATTCGTGGACCCTCGTTTCACCGTGGCTTTTCATCGTGAACGGCAATCCGTCCCCGTAGCCAAGTTCGGCCTTTTTCGGTTTGGCAATCGGTGGATGTGGGTATATGTCGGATCATGCGCACGCAAGCAAGGACGATGACTCGGGCGAACTGACGCGCAACCTGCAGGCCCTCCACGACGAGGAAAAGCGCTTGGCACACGAAGCCGAAAAGCTAGTGCAGGAAAAACAGGCGCTCATCGATGCCGCGCGTCAGAAAGCGCAAGGCATGTTGGAAAAAGCCCGCGATAAGGCCGAAGCCGAGCGGGAGAAGATCCTAGCCGCGGTCCAGGCCGCTGTCGACGCCGAACGAGCGGAATTGCTCAAGAAAGCCGACAAGGACGCGGCGGCGCTCAAGAAGAAGAAACTGAACCTGACGTCCAAGTTGTTGCCGTTGGTCTTTCCGTGATGGGTACTTTCGTCTATGTTCTTTCCTGAAAAACTCGTCAAGGTCCGTGCCTTCTGCCCGTCGGCGCAGCGGGCCGCGTTGGTCGATGCCTTGTACGATTTCGGCGTGATCCATGTGTCGGACGCCCGGACGTTTTCATCCTCCCGGCCGTTGGACCATTTCCGCGTCATTTCCGAAAAACTCATCGTCCTGCGGGCGTTGGCAAGCCTCTTGCGCGTTTCTCCTTCCAACGGCATGCGCGAAAAACCACTGGACGTCCTGTTGGGTGATTTTGACCGTCTCAAGGTCGACGAGTTGTCCGCGTGGCTGCGCCAGGTCGATGATCTGCAGCGCCAGGTGGCCGAGTTGGAGGACCGCCAGGCCAAACTGCGGCCGTTCCGCAAGCTGGACGTGGACGCGTCGTTGTTGGATTCCAAGCGGTTGCGTTTCGCCTATTTTGCGCCGGGCCCAAACTTTTCATGGAACGCGTTGCAGCAAGTCAAGCCGGGAAGCCGTGGCTGGAAGGTGCCGGAAGCGTTGGCGCACGACACGGTCGTGGTGCGTGACGGCAAGGAACACTACGTTTTCCTGGCGTACGACGCGCGCTCGGCCGAGAAAGTCCAACAGGTCCTGGGTACGGCTGCGCACGTCTACGAGATGCCGCGCGTGTCCGGATCGTTCGTACAGGCCTGGGATGAGTTGGAACTGCAGGTGCAATCCGCGCATGCGGACTTGGCTGCGGTCCAGCGCCGACTGGATTGGTTCGTGCAGCACAAGTCCAATGCGCTGGCCGACTTGCTTTCCGGTTTCGAGATCGCGGCCAAGAAAGCCGAGTTGCCCACCAAATTCGGCCAAAGCGCCATTTTGAGCGCGGCGGAAGGCTGGGTTCCCGAAAAACGTATGCCACAACTGGACGCCGCGTTGAGAAAGCGCCTGGGTGAAGGCGTCCTTTTGGAAACCGTTCCCACCAAGCAGACGCCGCCGACCAAACTGAACAATCCGCGGGCCATCCGGCCGTTCGAGTTTTTGGTCAAGGCGCTCTCGCTTCCCAATTACCACGAGTTGGATCCGACCCTCCTGACGTTCATCTCGTTCCCGATTTTCTTCGGCATGATCTTGGGCGATGTCGGCTATGGACTGGCCATGGTGGTACTGGCGTTGGTCATGCGCCAGAAGTTCAAGTCCGGCTTCTTCCGCAGCATCGCCGGCATGATGCTGCTTTCGGGCATCTGGACGGTGGCCTGGGGCTTCGTGTTCGGCGAGTTCCTGGGCGCGGAGGACATTTTGGGTTACCCCTTGCATCCGGTCATCCACCGCTTGGAAGAGCACGGCATCATGCAACTCATGCAATTGTCCCTGTTATTCGGGTTCATCCATTTGTCCATCGGTTTTGCCGTGGGCGCGTTCGTCGCGTACAAGGAAAATCACCGCAAGCACATGGCCGCCAAGATTTCCTGGCTGGTCATGCTCGTCTCCATCGTGGGATTTCTGGCCGTTTCTTCGCATATCGAAGGCTTGGCGATCTTTCTGGCGTATGCCCGCTTTTTATCCGCCGACATATGGCTGGGCCTCATCGGCGCTTCGTTGTTCGGCCTCCTCGCGACGGAAGGCGCGAATGCGTTGTTCGAGCTTCCGGGTTTGGTGGGCAACTTAGTGTCGTACCTGCGTATCATGGCATTGGGCATCGTGGGCGTCGTGTTGGCCGGCATGGTCAACCAGATCCCGTTGCAGCCCAGCCTCGATCCGGTCGGACTCTTGTCGTTCATCCTGTTTGCTATCGCGTTCATCCTGGGCCAAGTATTCGCCCTGGCGTTGGGTATTTTCGAATCTTCGATCCAGTCCTTGCGTCTGCATTACGTCGAGTTCTTCTCGAAGTTCTACCACGGCGGCGGCACGGCTTTTGTGTCCCTGCGCGAGGAATCCGAGAAATGAGTCACGCGTATGAACAAGGTCATGTTAAATTTGAGGTGAGTTGAGGTATGGCTGTAGATTTTGGAACCGGTTTAATCGCCATCGGCGCAGGTTTGGCCGTGATGGGCGGCGCGTTGGGTACGGCTTATGCACAAGGCAACATCGGTTCGGCCGGTATGGGCCTTTTGGCGGAGCGCGAGAACGCATTCGGACAAGTCATCATCTTGCTGGCGTTGCCGGAAACCATCGTCTTGTTGGGCTTCATCATCGGCTTTTTGCTCCTCGGCAAGATTGAGTAAAAAGTCGAATTGAAACGCCGGACGTGCAGTCGATTATGACGTTGGATCAGTTGCGCAAGGAAATCCGCCAGGAAGGTGTCCGCCAGCGGCGCGAAGCGCTGAAGGATGCCGAAGCCGAAAGCGAACGCATTCTCACGGATGCCGAGCGTGCGGTCAAGGCCATCCTCGAGGAGGCCCGCCAAAAAGCCGAAGTCGAGGCGTCGCTTAAGCAGAGCCAAGTCTCCGCCGCGCGCCTGGAAGGCAAGAAGCGCATCGCCGAGGCCCGCGATGCGGTCGTGGATGAACAGCTGGCCGACGTCCGCACGGCGTTGCAGGAATTCGCCGATTCCGGCAAATACGATTCCGTGCTCAAGGATCTGGCCGAACACGGCCAAAGCGCGTTGGGAGGCAAGGTACGCATCCTGGCCCGCAAAAAAGACGTGGCCAAGCTCAAGAAGTGGGGTTATGCCGATGTCGAGCCCATCGAGTGCTGGGGCGGCTGCATCATCGTGACGGCTGACGGCCGCATCCGCGTGAACCACACGTTCGAGGCCTTGTATGAACAGAGCCTGGAAAAACTGCGCCAGGCCATTTTTGAGGAACTGTAGATGCCGGATTTGGAGTACGGGTATGCCAGCACGCGGGTCAAGGCCATGGAAGCGCGGCTTCTGTCACGCAAGCAGATGGCCGATTTGTACGGCGTGTCGTCATTGCCGGAAATGACGGTGATGCTGCAGGAAACATCGTACAAGGACGCCTTGGTGCGCGCCTCGCAGAAGTACGAGGGCATCGAACTGCTTTTGGTCGGCCTGCAGGACGTTTGGCTGGACACGTTGCGCACCGTCGAGCGCATCATCCCCCCGCGCGCCATTCCCGCATTGGACGTGCTATTGCGCGAATGGGAGGTCCAGGACGTCAAGACCATCTGCGCCAAGAAGGCGCTGGGTCAACCCGTCGGCATGGACGAACTCACGGTGGCGACCGATTCGGGCCGCAAATTGTGTGAGCGGCTGATCGAGCAGAAGGATTGGGCCGGCTTGGTCAACGTGCTGAAGCTGTCCGACTACTACGGCGATGCCGTCCGCGCGGACGAACGCATCGTGGCGCAACAGGACTTCCGCCGCCTGAGCCAGGCGTTGGACCGCGCGTATGCCCAGCAGATTTCCGACGTGATCAAGGGCAAGGCCCACCCCAACACGCGCGCCTTGCTGCGCCTGCGCCAGGAATTCGTGCAATCCATGATCGTGCTGCGTCTCAAGGCCTACGCCTCCAAGGACCAGATCGAGGCGGAGTTGTTCGGCACGCCGTCGCCCCGCGTCCAGGCGTTGGTCAACGCGTCAAGCCTCGATGAGGCCATCGCCTTGCTGGAACTGCCGGACGAGGTCATGGCCGCCTATAAGGCCAAGCCTTCCTTGAGCACCATCGAGCTGGGGTTGGAGAAGAAATTCATTCAGGCCGTGCTCAAGAAGTTCCGCGCGTCGGTCCTCAACTTCGGCGTGATCATCGGCTACTTGTACCTCAAGTCCGCCGAGATCGCCAATCTCAAGCGCCTCGCGTTGGGCAAGTATTTCGGCGTCGAGGAACAGTTCAAGCCGTTTTTGGTCGGGGACGTGACTGCCGCATGAAAGATGCCATTGCCGTCGTAGGGGATTCCGAGACCGTGCTGGGCTTCCGCCTGGCCGGCATACAGACGACCTTTGAGGCCAATTCGGATGCGGACTCCGTTCTGCTGGAAGCCTTGGCGGCGCCGGGCGTGGGCATCCTCATCGTCAGCCAGGACGTCATGGAACATGCATCGGCCAAAATCCGCAAAGCTGCGGACGACAGCACCAAGCCGGTCGTCGTCGTGATTCCCGGTAAGAAGACGCGCAACGCTCAAGGAAGCGCTAACCTGGCACAGCTTGTCAAGCGCGCCATCGGCGTGGACATCATGAAATAATCATAAGGTGAAACGTATGGGAAAACTTGCTAAGATTTCAGGACCGGTCATCGTCGCTGAAGGCATGCTCGGAGCGCAGATCAACGAAGTCGTGAAAGTCGGCGACGAGGAACTGCTGGGCGAGATCATCTCGCTGAAGTACGACCGCGCCTCCATCCAAGTCTACGAAGATACGTCCGGCCTCAAGCCCGGGGACAAGATTACCGGCACCGGCGCACCCCTGCAAGTCGAATTGGGCCCTGGCCTTCTGAAAGGCGTCTTTGACGGCATCCAGCGGCCGTTGGATGTGATCATGGAAAAGACGGGGGCCTTCATCCACCGCGGCGTGAACATCCCGGCGTTGGACCAAAAACGCAGGTGGGAATTCGAAGCCACCGTCAAGAAAGGCGACACAATCCACCCCGGCGATATCCTGGGCACGGTGCAGGAGACCAACATCGTACACAAGGTCCTCGTGCCGCCGCATGCCAAGGCCGGCAAATTGACGTCCATCAAATCCGGCACGTACACCGTCCGCGACACGGTCGCGGAAATCGGAACTCAGGAAATCGGCTTATCCCAGAAGTGGTCGGTTCGCGCGCCGCGGCCCACCAAGGAGAAGCTCCGCTTTTCCAGCCCCTTAGTCACCGGCAAGCGCATCATGGACACGTTCTTCCCCATCGCTAAAGGCGGCGCCGGCGCCATTCCGGGTCCTTTTGGTTCCGGCAAGACGGTCAACCAGCAGGACTTGGCCAAGTATTCCGACGCGCAGGTCATCGTCTACATCGGCTGCGGCGAACGCGGCAACGAGATGACGGAAGTGCTGACGGAATTCCCCAAGTTGGAAGACCCCCGCACCAAGAAACCCTTGATGGAGCGCACCGTACTGATTGCCAATACGTCCAACATGCCCGTCGCCGCACGCGAAGCGTCGGTCTATACCGGCATCACTCTCGCAGAATACTACCGCGACATGGGTTACAGCGTCGCCTTGATGGCTGACTCGACGTCGCGTTGGGCCGAAGCCATGCGTGAAATCTCCGGTCGCATGGAAGAGATGCCCGGAGAAGAAGGTTACCCGGCCTACTTGGGCCGCAAACTGGCCGAGTTCTATGAACGCGCCGGGTCGGTGCAATGCCTGGGCTCGCCGAACCGCGAAGGCTCCGTCACCGTCATCGGCGCCGTCTCGCCGGCCGGCGGCGACATCTCCGAACCGGTGTCGCAAGGCACGTTGCGTATCACGAAAGTCTTCTGGGCGCTGGACGCCAACCTGTCCCGCCGCCGCCACTACCCGGCCATCAACTGGCTCAAGAGCTACTCGCTGTACGACAACGAGTTGGCCGACTGGTACGCCGACCACGTGGCCAAGGACTTCTACCCCATGCGCGCCAAAGCCATGGGCTTGCTGCAGAAGGAAGAAGAACTGCAGAACATCGTGCAGTTGATCGGCCCAGACGCGTTGCCGGAAAAGGAACGTCTCGTGCTGGAAGCGACCAAGATGATCCGTGAAGACTTCCTGCAACAGAACTCCTTCGACCCGCAAGACGCGTACGCCACGCCGCAGAAGCAATACTGGATGCTCAAGACCATCCTGCACTTCTTCGACAAGGCCAACGACGCGCTCGCCGTCGAGATGCCGCTGGACAAAATCATGGCCGTCAAGGCCCGCGAACAAATACCGCAACTTAAACGCGTGCCTGATGCCGACATCCAGAAAACCTGCTTGTCCATCCAAAAAGAGTTGGACGCCGCCTTGACGCCGCACGCGGCAGCCGAGCAAAAAGCCAAGGCCAAATCATAAGGTGACTTGCCATGATTAAGAAATCCAAAACGCACCTTTTCTTTCAAGAGAAAAGCTGCACCAAAAGAAATTTTTTGAATGGTGAATCTCATGATTAAGGAATACCAGACTGTAAAGGAAATTTTTGGTCCCATCGTCTTCGTGGAAGACGTGCCCGCCGCGGCTTACAATGAAACCGTGGAGATCATTATGCCTTCGGGCGAAAAGCTGCGGGGCCAAGTGTTGGAGTCGTCCAAGGGCCTGGCGGCCGTGCAAGTATTCGGCGCCACGACCGGATTGGACACCCAAAAGACGTCCGTCCGGTTTTTGGGCGAGACGTTCAAGCTGCCCGTATCCGAGGACATGTTGGGCCGCGTTTTCGACGGCACCGGTCAGCCGCTGGACAAAGGCGCACCCGTGACGTCGGCCGAACGCCTGGACATCAACGGCTACGCCATCAACCCGTACGCCCGGGCCGAACCGCACGACTTCATCCAGACGGGCATTTCGACCATCGACGCACTCAACACGCTGGTGCGTGGTCAGAAACTGCCCATCTTCTCGACGGCCGGCCTGCCGCACAACGAACTGGCCGTGCAGATTGCCCGCCAGGCTACCGTCCGCGGCTCCGGCGAGGAATTCGTCGTCGTCTTCGCGGCCATGGGCATCACCAATGCTGAAGCGCAGTTCTTCATGAAGGACTTCGAAAAGACCGGCGCCTTGGAGCGTGCCGTTCTCTTCTTGAACTTGGCCAACGACCCGTCCATCGAACGCATCCTGACGCCCCGCTTGGCTTTGACGACGGCCGAATACCTGGCGTACGAAAAGGACATGCAGGTGCTGGTCGTCATGACGGACATGACCAACTACTGCGACGCGTTGCGTGAGATCGCCGCCGCCCGCCAGGAAGTCCCCGGACGCCGTGGTTACCCCGGCTACATGTACACCGACTTGGCGTCGCTGTACGAACGCGCCGGCACCATCAAGGGCAAGAAAGGCACCGTCACGCAGCTGCCCATCCTGACGATGCCGGAAGAAGACATCACGCACCCGATTCCGGACTTGACCGGTTACATCACCGAAGGCCAGATCGTGCTGTCGCGTGAGTTGCACCGCAAGAACATCTACCCCAACGTCGACGTGCTGCCCAGTCTGTCGCGGTTGATGAACCTCGGCATCGGCGCCAAACGCACGCGGGAAGACCACGCCGGCGTGTCCTCCCAATTGTACGCTTCGTATGCGCAAGGACGCGACTTGCGCCAATTGGTCGCCGTCGTCGGCGAGGAAGCGCTGGGCGAGAAAGACAAGAAGTTCCTCAAGTTCGCCAACGAGTTCGAGCAGCGCTTCATCCAGCAGGGCCGCAACGAGAACCGCTCGATCGAGGACTCTCTCGAACTGGGTTGGGAACTGCTGGCCGGTATCCCGGAAGACGAACTCAAACGCGTCAAATCCGAACACTTGGAGAAATACGGCCGCAAGTTCCGGAAGTAAGGAAAAGCCGCATCGCCGGCTCATTTCATTTTTTTTATTTTTTTTTCAATTTTCAAAAACGGAACGAATAACAGTTTTCGAAAACTTCAAAGAAAAAAGAAAACGTGACACCGATGCAACTGAAAAAACGCCCGATGAACCTGCCTGAAGAACTGGGCCTCTAGAGCTGACTTTCATATGGCCAAGGAAAACGTCAAACCGCAATCCCCGGGGGACACCTCCGCTACGCTTCGGTTTCCCCCTGGAGATATGCTCCTCCTCGCCCCCTTCCAACGTGATTGATTATGGCAAAAGAAAACGTCAAACCGACCCGCATGGAATTGCTGAACACGAAGGGCAAAGTCAAGCTGGCCGAGAAAGGCCACAAACTGCTCAAGCAGAAGCGGGATGCCTTGGTGTTGGAGTTCTTCAGCATCATCAAGAAAGCCAAGGACCTCCGCACGCAAGTCGACACGCAACTCATCGCCTCTTACCGCGCCTTGGCCGTGGCCGAAGCCATGCATTCGCGGCTCTTTTTAGAGACGGCGACGCTGTCGGCGCACGCCGCACCCGAAGTCGAGGTCAAGACGGCCAACATCATGGGCGTACGCATCCCCAAGATCCACGGCGTCGCGATCCAGCGCAACTTGCTGGACCGCGGCTACAGCGTACAAGGCTCGTCCGCCGCGTTTGATGAAGCCGTCGAGTCGTTCGAAAAATCGCTCAATCTCATCATCCAGCTGGCCGAAACCGAAACCGCTTTGAAGAAGCTCTTGGTCGAGATCGAAAAGACCAACCGTCGCGTCAACGCGTTGGAATACAACATCCAGCCGGAATTGAAGCGCACCATCAAGGAAATCCAGGCGCACCTGAACCGTCTGGAAGCCGAGCTGTTCTTCTCCCTCAAAGTCACCAAGAAGCGTTTGGAAAAGAAAGCCATCGCCGAAGAAGAAGCCAAGGCCAAAGGCAAATCCAACTGACTTTTTTTTCCTTTTTGCGTCTAGCGGGTCAGCCGATGGCGGGTTGCAGGAGGAAATGCGGCCCTTCTTTTTCTGGGACGAACGGCGCCTTGGGACCGTGCTCGTCGGTCGTAAACCGCTTGTACAAATACTTCCAAGCCGCGGCCCGGCCATAGATTTTTCCGAACATGTATGCTTCCTCGGCAATCTGGATGGCTTGGCGGTATTGCTTGGGCGGATTCTGCGGTGGCTTGGCGCCGCGATGCATGGCGAACAAGGATTCGACCGCGTACACGGCCAAATGATTCCCCAACCAATCCAGGCCTTGATGCTTGTCCGAAAGGTCGCGGAATACGGCATGGGTGAATTCGTGCGCCCGGACGCGCCGGATTTCCTTGACGTCCCCGAAGAAGATTCCGGCGGCACCTTGCTCGTGCGCCAGGACGAACGACTCTTTCCGTCTTTTGAGCCGATTGTACAAGTGATTCAACGCCGGCTTGGATAATTTCCGGAATATGCCGCGCAAGTAATCCTTGTCCTTCTTGCGGAACGCCCAAAGCAGATCGTCCGATGAATAGTATTTGCTCTGCTTGACTTTCGACTTGGCAAGCAAGGCGAGGTCTTCCTTGGCTTCCGGATGCAGTTCGGCCAGGATTCCCGCAACGCTTGAGTAATCTGCAAGCGTGGCCTTTTCGCTGAACTTGTAATCGTCTTTTCCGTACTTCTTGCCTCGGGTTTCGATATTTTTGGATTCCTCTTCGAGCCGGCGGGACAATTCCCGTCTGTATTTGCCTTCCTTGATTTTGAAGAACCGATGCCACACGCGTTGATCCCAATACCGTTCCAGTTCCTCCGGCGTGGCTTTGCCGGCTTCTTGATGGCGGAGGAAATCGGCGAATCCCGGTCCGGCTTCCGGCATGGCATACGCCACGTTGCCGGTCTTGAGGAACATGCGGGTCGTGGAATGGCGTCCTTTGAGCAAGTCCGGGTACCGCATGACTTGGGCGGCGGCGTTGTACAGTTTCTTGTTGAAATGGGACGAAAAGCGCTTGACGCCGGCGGGGTGGTCGAAACTCAGCAGTACGTTCAGGACGGTAGGCCGGATGATGCGTTCCATCGCCCTCGTCTTATACAGATTCTTGTAAATGCTTCTGTGCGGCTCCTCCAATCCGTCCAGCCGATCTTCGTAATCGCGGTAGGCCCGCTGGATGACGTGGTTTGCAACGGGGTGCTGACAAATCTGAGTCCATACGTGGTCCAGTACGTCATGGTGTTGTGGGTCGCGGCGCTCGTCTTTGCTCAATTTCAAGAAGCCCTCAAGTTCGCGGAATTCTGTCCGCCAGCGAATGGGTTTCGGCCGGTTTTGCATGCGCATTAGAGGTGCGGTCCTGTATTTACTTTCTGTGTTTTATAGCAAGACCGGCAAATTTCACGACGTTTAGGCCGGTCTTGCTAGATAGCAATCCTTGACTATTTTGTCGGGATACTTTCAAGGATTGCTATAGAATTGTTCCAATCGTGTCTGTCCCGTCGCATCCGTCAAGCCAGAGAGCCGCACGCCGACGAGGCGGATTTTGCGGCTCGATTCCAACGCCGGCTGCATCAACGCTTTTACCGTGGCCTTAATCCGATCCAGTGCCTGTGTCGTCTTGATGGTGCGGGCGTGTGTGTGCGTCTCGAAGTTGGCAAACCGCACCTTGACGCCGACGGTGCGGAAGAACGCGTTTTCGCTCACGGCGTCGGCGTGCACCCGGCGCGAAAGCTCGTCCAGCGTCACCCGCAAGGCGACCCAGTCGTCCGTGTCCTGTCCGAATGTCGTCTCCCGCGAGATGGACTTGGGCTGCCAGAAACCGCCCAACTCGGCCGAACCGCTGCCCCACGCCGCGGCATACAAACCCAAGCCCCAGGCGCCTAGGCTTTCGGCCAAGAACCGCGGTTTGCTTTGCGCGATTTGGCCGATGCTTTTGATGCCGATGCGTTCAAGGCGGGACTTGGTGTGCGGGCCGATGCCGGGCATCTTGTCCGCCGCAAGCGGCCAAATCTTGGCCTCCAATTCGTGCGACCGAATGACGGTCAAGCCGTCGGGCTTCTGCATCTCCGACGCGATCTTGGCGATGCGCTTGTTCCAGGCGATGCCAATCGAGCAGGTCAATCCGGTTTTTTCCAAGATGGCTTTCTTAATGTCGAAGGCCACGCTTTGACCTTCTTCGAAATCCCGACAGGCGCCCAAGTCCAGATAGCCTTCGTCGATGCCGGTGCGCTCCGTCTTGCAAAACGCGCCCGCGATGGAAAAGATGTGCCGCGAAACGGCGGAGTAGTGGCGGTAGTCCACGGGCAAGAACATGGCGGCAGGGCATAACGCGTAGGCCTTGGATATGGGCATGGCGGACTTAATCCCGAATCGTCGCGCTTCGTAATTCGCCGTGCAGACCACGCCTCGTCCGTGGCCGTGGTGCGGATCCGCTCCGACCACGACCGGCAAGCCAGCAAGTTCGGCCCTGCGTTTTTGCTCGATTTGGGCAAAGAAGCAATCCATGTCCAAATGGGCGATGATGGGCGTTGCGTACCGAGGGGCGGCACTTGGCCCGTTGAATGGGTCTTGCACTGGCGCGGTCACGTGTTGGGCTGGCGCCGGGGACATGGCGGTGCCTGGGGTGCAATGGAACGCCTGCATGGTGTTTGCCTTCCTTTACCCTTCACGCGGCCCGGCGTGGAATAAAAAGGAACAGAGGGGTACTGGCCGGTGAATCACTTGGAACAAGCACGGTATATGGCTAAGAGCTGCTGGTCGAAACAAAAAGGCGGTTGGCGTGACTTCAGAGATTGGTAAATCACGAGGTAGTCTTCAAAGCTGATTTTTTTCCGCAATGCGGCCATCGTTTCCAGCACTTCGGCATGCTCTGTTTGAGACAATGACGATACTGAAAATCGCTGGTTTGCCTTTATTTTTTCAAGAACTGTCAACGCAAAATTGATTCCAAGGCGGTAGATGAGCACATTCAAGGTTTCTTCAAGAATTCGGTCGGGAATGACGAAAAGAGGAACCGTTTTGTCCGTAAATCCTTTGAGCGCTGCCGGGTGGTGTTCATCGTTTTCGATAAAGAGGGCGACCAATGCGGACGAGTCTACGATCATGGTTTTTTCCCGTAGAGTATTTCGTCGATTTGCGTGCTCCACCGCACTTTACCCTTGCGTTTGGGTTGGGACTCGATCCATGCGATGAGGTCTTCCATGGTTTCGGTCTTTTCCGGATGGAGGTTTCCCAAGCGCTCCACGATGACGTCGGAAAAGCTCTGCTGGGGCCGTTTGAGTCGTTTAAGTAGGGCATATGCCTGTTGGGACAAGCTGATTACCTTGACCATATGCATAGTGCATGCACTTTTGAATTCTTATGGATTTCTCCGGATTTCGGGAGAATAAAAAGGCCTGGAGGCCTCTTGGCCGGTGAACGCTCACGCTGGACTTGCTTTGATCCAATGGCTTGATATCAGCCGGAACCCGGCAGCGGCAGCGATTCGTGGACTTCGATTTCACAGCCGGCGGCCCACGCCAAGTGCGGGTGGCCTTTGAGCATGGCCACGGCTTGGTCCATGTTTTCCGCTTGCAGCATGGAGTAGCCCACGACGCCTTTTTGGCTGGGGCTGGTGCCGGCGGGTGTGACCTTCAGTCCGTTGCCCAACGGGGTTCCCATATCGACCAATCCGCTGCCGCATTTTTGGGCCCACGCCATCCAGGCATCCATTCCTTTTTTCATGTCTTCAGGCTTAGCGTCGGGCTTCTGTTCGGTGAAAGCAGCCGGCGCGTGGTAGATCACGAGGTATTTCTTCATGGTTGGATTCTCCTCCTTGCGGGCATTCCTGCCCTGATTCAATTCCGCCCGTCGTCGTATATGGTCTTTCCTATTTTTGGCGGCTTTGGCCTTGCGCGCCTCCAAACCGTTTCCTTCTAGCGTATGTGCCCAATCGGGGCTTTTTTTAACGCGCTTTTCCACCGTTCTACCTGTCATTTTTGATGTTTAGTGGATAGCGTATGAACAAGCGCCTCGCCGTGGTCGATCAGACGTTGTGCAAGCCGGACCAGTGCCAACTCGAGTGCATCCAAGTCTGTCCCGTCAACAAGTTGAATCAAGAGTGTATCGTTCTATCGGACGACCGCAAGTTGGCCATCATTTCCGCGCCGTTGTGCACGGGGTGCGGCTTGTGCATCAAGAAATGCCCGTTCCACGCCATTTCCATCGTCAACCTCGTCGCGCCGGTCGAGGACAAACTCGTTTTTTCCTACGGCGAGAACTCGTTCAAGCTCTACGGCCTGGCGTTGCCGGAAAAAGGCATATTCGGCGTGTTGGGGGATAACGGTTGCGGCAAGTCCACCAACGTCAAGCTGTTGGAAGGCAAACTCAAGCCCCAGACGTTGTCGGTCAAGGAGTGGCAGCGCTTTTTCGAGCAGACGCCCAACCTCGTGGTCAAGCCGCAGGAATTGGTCGCCGCCAACTTGGGCAAAGTCGGTCTTTTGTTGGACAAGATCGGCGGACCTCGTTTGGCGCAGTTGAAACAAACGCTGGACTTGGACGACTTGAAGGACCGCGAATTGTCCCAGTTGTCCGGGGGCGAACTGCAGCGCGTCATGGTGGCCGCGGCGCTCTGCCGGCAAAAAGAGTCGTTTTTGTTGGACGAGCCGTTCGCGTTTTTGGACTATGCCTACCGCATTCGGCTGGTGGAATACTTGCGGCAGCACTTTTCTGACCAACAAGTCATCCTGGTGGACCACGACTTGTCGTTGTTATCGTACGCGTGCGACCAGACCTACATCTTGTTCGGCGAGCCGGGCGTGTACGGCATCGTGTCGCAGCCGTATGCCACGGATCGCGCCATCCACATGTTCCTGGAAGGCTTTTTGGAAGGCGAGAACGTGCGCTTTCGCGAGGAACCCGTCCGCTTCAAGCCGCCCACGCAGGAAACCCGGACCGAGGCCAACGTCGTGCTGCCATCCGCCCGCATCGAGCGCGGCACGTCGTTTTTCGTGGACAACCCGTCGGAAATCACGCTGAATGCCGGCGAGATCGTTGGCCTGGTGGGACGCAACGGCACTGGCAAAAGCACGTTGGCCGCCCACTTTTCGCAATTGCTGGGCGGTTCCTTGAAGCCCCAGTTGTTGGACCGCTCCGACGACTTGGTCCTGGGCGTATTGCGCGAAGACACGCCGTTCCAGCAGCGGTTCATCCGCGACATGGCCATCAAGAAACTCGAGTTCTTCACGTTCCAGCAGCTGTCGGGCGGCGAACTGCAGAAAGTCCGCGTCTTCGAGGCGTTGTCGCAACCCACCAACCTGTACGTCGTAGACGAGCCGACGAACATGATGGACGTGCGCGGCCGCGTCGCCTTGTCGCGTCTGTTGCGCGAAAAATCGAAGGAAGGCGCCTCCATCTTGTTGATCGACCACGATTTGGAGTTCGTGCTCAACACGGTGGACCGCTTGATGATCATCGAGGGCGTGCCTTCCAAGCATGGCCAGGTCGCCGGCGTGTTCGAAAAACAGGACGGCATCACGCGCCTGCTATCGGATTTCGACTTGACGTACCGCCGCGACCAAAAGACGGACCGCCTCAAGCTCAATAAGGCGGGATCACAAAAACACCGCAAGCTCAAGGAAAGCGGGAAATACGTGGAGTAAGCCCCTCGCCGTTTCAAAGGTGTCCTGATGGATTTCGCGCGTTCGCTTGGCATGGATGCCGTCGTTTTCCGTCGTTTGGCTTGGTTTTACATTGCTATCCAAGTCGCCATCTGGGTCAAGGTCGCATTGTTTTTTGCCTGGACGGGCCGCGGTATGACTCCGGAGCATATCGACTGGTTTTCATTCGAGTCCCTCCTCGATCCCACCCGTTTGATTACGCTGCCTTTTGCTTCCCCGCTGGTGTTCGCCGACGTTTTGTTCCACCAAATCGCGCATTTCTTGATTTTGGTCAACGTTTTCTTCCTGGCCCAGCAGACCCGACGTTTCAATGGGCTGACTCTTGGCGTGTTGTTCATCTTGGCCGCCGTTCTTCACAACATCGGGTATTGGTTGACGGGCGTCTTTGTTTCGGTTCCCGAAGCGGCGGCTGACTTCGCCATGGACGTGGTGCTGTTGTTCGGCTTCACGTTCTTGTTCCGATGGCTCTTGCCACGCTTGGCCTTTCTTCGAAACCGGCGCATCCCCTTTTTGGCCCGTTAACCCCCCGAAACCGCCAGGCCAAAACTTCGTCTTTTGTCGTGGTGCGGTGGCCGAAGCGGGCTTTTTAAACGACTTTTTCCTTATTGGTGACGTTGTTTTTCCCGGATTTTGGGAAGGGTGGGATTTGATGGTGAATTGTGTTTTCAGCCATCGGCGCGCCATTTTGGCGGTGCGAGAAAAATTCCACCAAAGTTCAAGATGTACCGTCGGCCCTTTCGGTCTTCCGGTTTCCGGGGATAAGACGCCGTTTCGGATGATTGAGGATTGATTCCATGGATTCCGCATTGATGATGCCGCTGGCCTTTGGCGCCGGCATCGTATCGCTGGCATTCGCCGCGTACCTGGTCTGGAGCATCTTGAGCAAAGCCTCCGGCTCGCCCAAGATGCAGGAAATCGCCAAAGCCATCCAGGAAGGCGCCCAGGCCTATCTCATGCGTCAATACAAGACGCTGGTCCTGTTCGTCGTCCTTCTGGCCGCGCTGATTGCCTGGCTGCTCAACGTGCAGACCGGCATCGCCTTCTTGGCAGGCGTGCTGTGCTCGGCCTTGGCCGGCTACGTTGGCATGATGGTGTCGGTCCGTGCCAACGTGCGCACGGCCGAAGCGGCGAAAGCCGGACTCTCCCCGGCGTTGGGCATCGCCTTTCGTGGCGGCGCCGTCACCGGATTCACCCTCGTTGGCTTAGGGCTGCTGGGCGTGACCATCCTCTATTCCATCTACGCCAACTTGGACGTGCTCATCGGCTTCGGCTTCGGCGCGTCCTTGATTTCCCTATTCGCCCGTGTCGGCGGCGGCATCTACACGAAAGCCGCGGACGTGGGTGCGGACTTGGTCGGCAAAGTCGAGAAAGGTATTCCCGAGGATGACCCCCGCAATCCGGCCGTCATCGCCGACAACGTGGGCGATAACGTGGGTGACTGCGCCGGCATGGCCGCCGACTTGTTCGAGTCGTACGCCGTCACCGTGATTGCCGCCATGCTACTTGGAGGCATCGCGGCCGCGGCGTTGGGCGGACCGGTTTTCGATTACGTCATGCTCCCGCTTGGTGTTGCGGCGGTAGGCGCTTTGGCTGCGATCGTGGGCACGTTCATGGTCCGCCTCGGCTCGTCCAAGAACGTCATGCATGCGCTGTACAAAGGCGTCATCACCACGGCCGTCCTCTCGGCAATCGGCTTTTATTTCCTGACCATGCCGAACATGAACCTCTTCCTGACCACGTTGGTCGGCGTGGCCGCTACGGTGCTCATGTTCGTCATCACCGAGTACTACACGGCCAAAGAACACCGGCCCGTGCAGTGGGTTGCCGAGTCGTCCCGCACCGGGGCTGGCACCAACTTGATTTCGGGCCTGGCCGTCGGCCTTGAGTCCACCGCGTTGCCCGTCTTGCTGATCGTCGCGGCCATCGCCGTGTCCTTCTCGTTGGCCGGCATCTATGGCATCGCCTTGGCGGCTGCCGCCATGTTATCGGCCACGGCCATCGTCATCGCTCTGGACGCGTACGGCCCGATCACGGACAACGCCGGCGGCATCGCCGAGATGAGCGGATTGCCAGACAAGGTCCGCAAAGTCACCGACGAGCTGGATGCCGTGGGCAACACCACCAAGGCCACGACCAAGGGCTTTGCCATTGCCGGCGCGGCGCTTGGAGCGTTGGCGCTCTTCGCGGCGTTCGCGGAGGCGACGCATCTGACGACCATCAACATCTTGAATCCGGCCGTCGTCATCGGCCTGTTCCTCGGCGGCTTGCTGCCGTTCGTGTTCGCCTCGTTCCTCATGCGCGCCGTGGGTACGGCCGCGTTCGAGATTGTCGAGGAAGTCCGCCGCCAGTTCCGCGAAATCAAAGGCCTAATGAGTGGGAAAGGCCGGCCCGATTACGCGCGCTGCGTGGATTTGGCCACCGCCGGAGCCTTGAAGCAGTTGATGATTCCGGGCATCCTGGCCGTCTTCTCACCCATCGTGGTCGGCTACCTGTTCGGCGTGGAAGCGCTGGGCGGCATGTTAGCCGGCTCGATCGTCTCGGGCTTCCTGTTGGCGTTGATGATGTCGACGTCGGGCGCCGCGTGGGACAACGCCAAGAAGTACGTCGAAGACGGCCACTTCGGTGGCAAGGGTTCGGACACGCATAAGGCCGCCGTGGTGGGCGACACCGTGGGTGACCCGTTCAAGGACACGGCCGGCCCCAGCTTGAACGCTTTGATCAAGGTGCTCAACACGGTGGCGTTGGTCTTTGCCGGTGTCCTGTTGACGCACGCGTTGAACCTGATTTAAGGAATTGGCTCAAAAGACACGTCGTTTTTTTTTCTTTTCCATTTATTTTTTTCAAAGTTTTTTCCGTTTTTCATTGTTGTTTTTTTTCATGTACTTTGTTGTTTTTCTTTTTCACGCTTTTTTTTTGCGTGGTTGTGGTTTCATTTCCTTTTTTGGAATCGCATTGCATTGAGTCGTTTGAATCTGAGGTGGTTGGAACATGGTGGTTGTAATGAACGTGAATCTGTTGGCTGTTTTTGTCGCGGCCGTGGTGCAGATGGTCTTGGGCTTTTTGTGGTATTCGCCCATGCTGTTCGGCAACACGTGGATGAAGTTAGTCGGCATCAAGCCGTCGGACGTGGCAAAAGGCAAGAAAGAAATGCCCAAATCCGCCGTCCTGGGCCTCTTGGCCGCGCTGGTCATGACCTTCATCTTAGCGCAGGTCATCGGCTTCATGGGCGCCCGTACCTTGGTGGACGGCTTGTTGGCCGGCTTCTGGATGTGGTTGGGCTTCATCGTGACCGTGTTGGCAGGCTTGGTCTTGTGGGAAGGAAAACCCTTCAAGCTCTATGCCATCAACGTGGGCTATTACCTGGTCGCGTTGCTGATTTCCAGCGCCATCCTGACGTTCTGGAAGTAAGTCTCGGCTTTTTTTTGAACCCGAATGCCGGAAAACTCCGGCTTTCCTTTTCTTTTTCGTGCTTATTTTTTATGTGCATTTTCGCGCGTTTTTATTCCCTGGCGTGTTTTTATGCCGCCTTGGACATTTCTGCGTTCGGTTGCTTTGCGAATGGATGACTTGTTCTACGAATCCAAACTCAAATCCGCCATTTCCCGGTTGGGTTTGCAGGCCGAGCACCGCCACTTCGGACAATCCTGCCACTCCGTGGCCGAGGCGGCCGCTGCCGTGGGCGCCGACGCGTCCGACTTCGTCAAGAACGTGGGCCTTTCGGATGCCTCCGGCAACGTCGTCATCTGCATCGTCAAAGGCGAGGACAAAGTGGACAAAGTGGCCGCGGCCCGCATCGCCGGCGTGTCGAAACTCAAGACCGCCCCGCCGGATTTGATGTTGGAAAAAACGGGTTACCCGGTAGGCGGCACGCCGTCGTTCGGCTATCCGGCGGTCTTCCTTGTCGATGAACGCGTCATGGCGAAGACAACCGTCTGGACCGGCGGTGGCTCGTCCCACGCGCTGGTCAGGATCGCTCCGGTCGACTTGGTGGCGGCCAATGGCGGCCAAGTCTGCCGCATCCGCTTGTGAACGCATCCGTCGGTGGCTTTTTGAATCGCGTCCGCGTCAATCAATGCAGGTTCTGTTCTCATGGCTTCGCAAATCAACGCCCTCGTCGGCGTCATCATTACTCTGTTGATTGCGATTTACGCCTTCAAGAAGCGCCAGCTCAACGAAAAAGGCGTCATTTCCGCCATGTTCGTCGGCATCGTCATCTTCGCCCTTGGGGGATGGTCCTGGTTCCTGTTGTTGGTGTCGTTCTTCGTCACCTCGTCGGCATGGTCCAAGTTCAAGCGCAAACAAAAGGACGCCTTGGCGTCCGAACACGAGAAAGGCGACATCCGCGACGCCTGGCAAGTGTTGGCCAACAGCCTGTTTGCCACTATCATCGCCGCCGTCCACTTCCTGCAGCCGGACGCCGCTTTGTTTGCGGCGTTTGCCGCCGCCGTGGCCACCGTGACGGCGGACACGTGGGCCACCGAAATCGGCATGCTGGACGCCCGGGCCTACTCGGTATTGAGCGGCAAGAAGGCGGTGCGGGGCCAAAGCGGCGTCGTGTCGCTTCTGGGTCTGGGCGCGTCCGCCGCGGCGTCGGTGTTGATCGCCATATTGGCTGTGGCGTTCAACGCCGTCAACAATTACTTGGCCCGCAGCGGGTTTTCCGACGTGTTCTATCCCCAGTTCATTGGTGACGTGCATTTCATCGTCATCGTGGCGTTTGCCGCATTCGTCGGCAGCTTGGCCGACAGCGTGTTCGGCGCCACGATCCAGGCGCGGTACGTGTGCGAACGCGACGGCCAACCCACGGAACGGCTCGTCCATGCCTGCGGTTCCAAGACCACGTTGGTCAAAGGATTCGCCGTCATCGACAACGACTCGGTCAACTTCCTGGCCTCCGTGGTCGGCGGCTTGCTGGCATACGGTTTGGCCGTGGCGTTCCTGTAGGATTTAATGGCCCGCGCGTTCCAACGGTGTTCGGTGTTTTCATGATCAACTTCGCCAGCGACAATTGGGCCCCCGTGCATCCGCGCATCCTGGCGGCCCTTCAAGAAGCCAATGAAGGTCCCGCGCCCGCGTACGGAAATGACGAGTGGACGGCCCGCTGCCAGGACTTGTTCAAGCGCGAATTCGGTCCCGAAGCGGTGGTGTTCCCCGTGTTTGGCGGCACGGCGGCCAACGTCTTGAGCGTGGCGTCCATCGTGCGGCAGAACCAGTATGTGTTGTGTTCCGACGTGGCGCACCTGTATGTCGATGAAGCCGGCGCGTCCGAACGATTTGCCGGGTGCAAGCTTCTCACCGCGCCTTCCCGCGGCGGAAAATTGTCCGTCGACGCCTTCCGGCCAATGCTTTCCCGCATGGCGCCTCATGAAGGACGCATCGGCGCGGTTTCCATTACCCAATCCACTGAACGCGGCACGACCTATTCCGTGGAGGAAGTCCGCCGCATGGGCGAGTTGTGCCGCGAAAAAGGCCTTTCATTGCACATGGACGGCGCCCGCATTGCCAACGCCGCGGCATACTTGGACGCGTCGTTGAAAGCCGTGACGAGCGACGTGGGCGTGGACGTGCTTTCGTTCGGCGGAACCAAAAACGGCCTTTTGGGCGCGGACGCCGTAGTGTTCTTGAACCCAGATTTGGCAAAGGGCTTCGAGTTTACCCGCCTGCAAGGCTTGAATCTGGCGTCCAAAATGCGCTTCCTCTCGGCACAGCTCGTGGCTTACTTGGAAGACGGCTTGTGGAAAAAGAACGCAACGCACGCTAACGCCATGACGCAGCGGTTGTACGGAAAAGTCAAGGACTTGGCAGGCCTTGAACTCGCCCACGCGCCGGAGGCCAACATTTTGTTCGCCATGCTGCCTCCTGCGGCCATTGTCGAACTCCAAAAACGCTTTTCGTTCCACGAATTGGATCCCGTCCGGCATGAGGTGCGCTTCGTCACGTCATGGAACACGACGGAAGCCGAAGTGGATGCGCTGGCGGATGCAGTGGCGGACGCGTTGAAATAAAAAAAAAAAGAAAAGACGGAAGGAAACTCCCTTCAGCTGGCCGTGCACTCGATTCTGTAAGTCACGCCCGGGCTGATGATGAAGTTCACTTCCTGCGTCGTGCTCGCACCGGCCGCGACCGCTTCCGCACAGACCGTCTGCGTGCTCTGTACCTGTCCGCCACCTTTGACCAGCTTCACCGTGGTGCAGGTCTTGCTGCTGGTCGTGGTGCCGGGATTGGTGAATGTGACTTTGACGTTTTCCGAGCCGGCGCCGCGCGTTTCCACGCAGTTGAAGTTCAGCCGTGCCGGCTGCGTCGTCGCCGTGGATTGGCCCCCTCCGCTGGATATGTTGATGTCGTTGACATCCGTCTTGACTGTGCCTTGACCGGTCGTGACGCAGCCGGCTAAAAATACCGCGCCGAACAATGCTACGGCTAGCAATCCGCTGAACTCCTTCATCTGGGCCACCTCCCCCAAAAACGAACCTCCCGCGTGGCCCGCTTGTTGTTTTGCTTAGCTTTTTGTGGCCAAAAACAAACTTATGAAATTCCGCAAATTCGCCTTTGTAAAAGCCCGTATTTGTCCCGTGGCTTGGCAAAAAGAGTATTTTTCAGACGAGAAATGCATGATTTTATTGTTGAGGTCGACCTACGGCTGTGGTGCAATGGGTTTTTTTAGTCCGTTCCCTATGAGTTTCTTCAGGGTTTTTACCAGACTTTGCGGCGCTTGGGCCGGCCGCCGGACTTGGCGTTATGGCGGTCCTTGCGTTTGGCGACTTGTCTGGCGCGGCGGGCTTTCTTGGATTTGAGTGCCATGGAAAATTCCTCCGATTAACGTAAATATTCGTATTTCTCTGGTTTTTGGACTGTTAAAATGGTTTCTTTTTGTCAACGACCTGGTTTTGCGGTCTGGTCCGCTGCTAGAAGCACACCATTTGTTTGTACAAATTGTACCGGCTTTGGAGTTGGCCCGCGGTAAGGGTCTGAAGCCGGCGCAGTCCGAAGTCTTCCACCGCAAAACTGCCCATAATGTGGCCGTACGCCATGGCCTCTTTGAGGGTTTGAAAGTCGCGTTTCCCGTTTTTCGCGATGTGGCCCAAGAAGCCGCCAGCAAAACTATCCCCGGCGCCCGTGGGATCGATCACGGTCTCGAGTGGGAATGCGGGCGAGGGCAAAATCGCGTTCGGGGTGAACAGCATGCAGCCGTTTTCGCCTTTTTTGATCAGCACCATCTTGGGGCCCTTGGACAGGATGAACTTGGCGGCCTTGATGAGGTTGGCCGAGTTGGCGTACTTGCGCGCTTCCACGTCGTTCAGTAGGACGGCGTCGACGCGGGCGATGACTTCGTCCAAGTTCTTGCGGTCGTTGTCGATGTAGTACTCGATGGTGTCCATCAGCGTGAACAGCGGGCTTTTGACCTGCTTGAGGACGGAAAGCTGTTGTTCCGGAACGGTCGTGCCCAGATAGACGTATGGTGTCTTGGTCCAATTCATGGGCACAACTGGCTTGTACGTCAAGAGGCTGTTCAGTTCCAGTTTGTTGTATTCACGCGTGTGCAAATCGTGGTGGTAGTTCCAGTCGCAAAACATGGTCGCACCTTCGCGCTTGACGCCGGTTAGGTCGATGCCTTTGTCCTGCAGCAGTTTCCAGTGCGGAGCCGGGAAATCTTCACCCACCACGCCGACGAGGCGCACGGACGTGAAGTAGGACGAGCAATAGGAAAAGAACGACGCCGCGCCGCCCAGCGCTTTTTCGATGGTTTGGAACGGCGTGCGTGTGGTGTCCAAAGCGATGCTGCCGGTGGCGATAATCATGAGTGGTGCTTCCCGTATTCATTGAGACGGCTAAGCTGATAAGGCTTTTTCTAAGCGGGTTACCCCAAGCGGCTTAGCTTCTACTTCTCTGCAGGAACCGGTTGGTTTTCGCAATGAGCCTTCGTACGGCGTCTATGTTGCGTAGATCCAGCATGCGGCGAATGGTGCTCCAATCCAGGTTGTGGTGTTCATAGAACAGGTAGGTGAGCACTTGTTCGCGGCTGACGTCTCCCGATTTGTGGGCGGACAATAACGCTTCAGCGTCTTGGTTTTTTTCCTCACGACTTTTTTCCGAGGGTTTGCGACGGTTGGGCGGTTTGGCCTCTGCCAGTTGTTTGACGTGGCTTTGCAACTGTCTTGAATCCATCTGGGTTAACGCATGGTCCGGAGCATGCGGCGCAATTCCAAGCACGTTTCTCTTAAATCCGTCAAAACTTCCATGGCCCATGAATTTTCTTCCCTCGACCACGCGGTTGCCTATGCGTTTGTAGAGGGCCGATGGGCTTCGGCCAATTTGAGGTATGTGCTCGCCGTTGGTCGACCAGGACTGCGCATGGGCCGGGTATCCGTTTTCGTGGAGCCATTTTGCCTGTTGGATCAGCTCGTTATCGCTGAGTCGTATCGGTCCGCCTCGGCGAAACGGGGGGTGCGTGTCCATGGAAATGCAGATGGCCTGTAACGGATTTATTGCTGTTGGACCTTTTCTCGGGCCACGCCAAGGCTATGGGTTAGAAAAGAAAAAGACGTTTTTGGGCTCCTAGCCCTTGGCGCCTTTGAGGTACAACAGGGTGTTCAGCACCATGTTGCGCGAGCCGCCGGTGATGGTCGTGCCGGGGTCGAAACCGAAGTACAACGTCTTTCCGGCCAGCAGGCCTTGGCTTTCGATGATGCCGAACGTCGCCGGGCTAGTCGGGCGGCCGCCGATGCTGTCGATGTAGGCCAACACTTTGGCGTTGGCGTTCGGCAGCACTTCCGTCACGGTACCGCTAAAAGCGAAGTTCTTGATGCCGTTGAACATGGGGTGGTCGACGGATACGACGCGGAACTTGCCGCCGGAGACTTCCACGTTGCCGCGGGCGTTGACCACTTCGTGGAACAGCACGCCCCGGTACGTCACGGGCACCACGTCGCCTAAACTTCCGATGCCAATGTCCCAGCCGATGGCGTTGGGGTCGTCATTGACGCGGATGCAGGCGTCGCCCACCACGATGAGTTTGCCGCCGGCCTTGATGCGGTCGGCGATGACTTTGCGGGCGGTGCGGTCGCATACGGGTGCGCCTTGGAGGATGACGACGTCGAATCCGTCCAGTACGCCGGGTACGATGAAATCTTGCCGTAAGTCGGCGGCGTATTGGACGCCGGCGATGCGGAAGTCTTCGGATTGCAACATTTGTTTGAAGGGTTCGGACGCGCGGCCGACCACGGCGATCTTAATCATGGGCGCTGGAAATAGCGTGCCGACGACGGGGACCGAGCTGAGGTTGAGGAAGCCGAATTTGCCGGCGATGAACACGCCGAGGATGACGATGAGGATGAGCGGGATGAGGCTTTCATACGCTTTTCCCGGCGCTGCGTACTGTCCACGCTTCATTCCAAAACCACCACTTGTGAGTTTAAACATATTGTTTGTCTTTGCCATGTTGACTTTATAAATCTGCAGGGCTTTTAAAGCGTTTTCATTGCACGGCCCCTCGCGTTCGCCCTTTTTTGCCGCATTTTAGCCCACTGCACCGCCCACGGCCACGCTTTCATCCGGCTCGGCCACTTCAATCGGATCGACGCGGGAAGGCGGGAATTCGTCTTGCGAGCAGGCGGCGATGTAGTCCCACGTGTTGGCCAACAAGGTGGCCGAGTTGCCCCGCTCGGGCGGGAAGGCAAAGTAGAGGACCTTGCCGGCGTAACGCGTCTCGACGATGCCCGGATACCGGTTCTTGCCGTCTTCGATGTAGGCGATGATGTCGGTGGATGCCGGGTCGACCTGTACGATGGCGTACTCGCGGATCTGCGTGTCGAGCAGTTTCTTCTGTAGGCCCTTGGCCACCAAGTGGTCCGGCAGCGCGATGGATAGGTTGGAAAAGTAGTCGCGGCGGACGGTGCGGTTGTACTCGGCCGCTGTCACGGCGACGAGTTTTCGGAAACCCGTCTTGATTTTGGTGTAATTCTGGAGGAGGTCGTACGTATCGGTTTTCTTGAATTCCTCGATGCTGCGGTTGGCGTACGCGCTTTGCCACGTTTCGTTGCGTTGGTCCAGCCGGCTTTGGAGTCGTTCGTAATACGATTGGTTTTCCTGCTGCGCCAACAGCAAGTCGTACGGGTCTACGTATTGTTCGGTCGCCGAGTCGCCGACGAACACCAGCGTGCCGCCGCGTTCGACGAAGTCGACCAACACGTCGATCTGGCGCGACGACATGCGTTTGGCCCGCTCCAGGATGACGACGTCGTAACGTTTGAGCAGGCCTTGGCTCAAATCGTCCACGGATATGGGCAATAAAGCAATATCCGGCCGCAGCGCCCTGATTTCGTTCTCCAAGTTGCCACGCGTTTCCAAGTCATCCGCCACCGGGTTGCCGATGCCGGAGCCGGGCGGGCCGTGGATGAGCGCGACTTGGGCGTGGCTGCGGGTGATGACGTCGCAGTAGACGTTGCACCAGCCGGGAATCATGGAGCAGTGGACCCATTGGAATTTGGTCAGAACCACCAGGAGCACGACGACCAGGACGGCAAGGACCACGATGTGGGTGAGGTCTTTGCCGATGTTGGAGACCATGGGTAACGTTAAAAAGAACCCTCTATTAAAGCGTGGTTATCGCAAGACCGACTTTTTGTAATTTTCGACTTGGTCGGTCTTGCGGGACAACAAAACAAGACTTTTTATTGTAATGACTTCTTGTTTTGCTGTATGTCTCACCAAGATCGGATCACGGCGCCGCAGTCCCAGACGGGCCTGATGCGTTTTTCCGACGTTTCGTCCAGCAACATCCAGATCGATCCCAAGATCGTCATCGCGATGTGCGTCGTGGTCATCGCGTTGGAATTGTTGTTCCACGCCCTCTGATGCTTTCGTCCGGTTGGACGTTTTCAATTATTCAGCGTCCGCCTTACCGTAATGCCTGCAAGAAATCCGATTCCATCGTCAAGATGGCCACTAGTATGGGTCAGAGCACCCGCACGAACAACCCGCGTTTTTTCTCGATGACTTCGCCTTCTTCCTTCAACAAGTACAGCAGCGTCAGCACGCCTTCCTGCGGTTGCCGGACGGCGGCGGAAAGGTCGGCCGCGGTCTTGGGCTCTTTGAGCGCCACCAACAACTTGTCGGCGTACGCATCCGAATACGCGCGCGAGGCCAGGTAGAATTTCTTGTCAAAACCACGGATGCCTTTGATGTCGCCGGCCTTGATCTGTGATTCGTACCGATGCGAGAAATCCTTGGCTTCGTCTTCGGTGGACAACACCAGGAAGCCTTGGCGGTCCAACGCCGTCTGCGTCGCGGCCAGCGAACCCGGTTTGGACGGCGTGGATGCCGTGGGTTTGTTGGCCGCCATCGCGAGTCGCGGTGCAGCCGCCGGCGCGTTGGACGGCATCGCGGCCGCGGGTCTGAAGGCCGAGCTGCCCACGTTTTGCCGGACTTTGTCGGCAGAGGGGTTTTGGCCTTTCTTGACCAAGGCCAGGACGCCAGGCTGGATTTGCACGAAGTCGTACTCGTCGTCTTCCGTGACCCCGAGTTTCTGACGGAGGCTTTCCGGCAGGCTGATGGCCAACACGGCGCCGTGCTTGAAAAAACGCATGCGAATCGGTTCTCCGGCTTTCTGTTGGCCCTGACGGCCTATTAAGGTTTTTAATGCGTCGAACAACTCCAACGACCATCCGTATATTTTTTTCCCCGTTTGACGCTCGGCCCGTTTCTTTTTTTTTCCTTGTGGATGGGGCGTTGGCGTTCCCCTTTTTTTCCGTTCCGGTTGATTCGCGTTCAACCACAGGCTTAAAACCGCTTTTCGGCCGGTTGGGCCGTATGCGCTTGCTATTATTTTCCGTGTTGGGAATCCTGCTTTTGTGCGGCATGCCGTTCGCGTTGTCGTTCTCCAGCTTCGCGTTCCTTTTCCCGCAAGTTTCACACCCGTTGGGGTTGGGCTCGTGTGCGGCGTTTTCCCAAGGCGTGACGCTGTCGGGTCGGGCCGTGCAGGAATCCGGCTTCGAATCCGGCGTGTTGCACGCCCAGCGGGCCGTCCAACTCATGGGTTCGGCACGCCGGTTGTCCCAGTTCCAGGACTCGCCCGTATTTTGGGTCGGAGCCAATCCCGCCTTGTACCAGACCGTCTCGGTCCTGTGCCATCGCCTGGCGGCGCAGGCGTTGGAAGAAGCGGTGTCGTCCGTCGCGCTCAACTGGAACGCGGTCGACCGCTGCATCGCGTCGGTAGAGTACGCCGGCGTGCAGCTGGATGGGCCGGGCCGCGGCCTCTATCTGGAATGGGACGCCCAGCGGCAGCGCGTGGAGAACCGCACGGCCGGCACGGGCTTAGGCGGCCGCCTGGTCGAGGCGTTGGACGCCGTCACGCGGACCGAGCGTGACGATGCGGCCTTCGTGCAAGGCGTCCAGGCCTTGGCGGGGCCGCTCGGCGTGCTGGAGTGGCAGGTCCAGGCCTGTCGCGATGCGCAGCGCGTGTTATCGCAGCAGGAACGCGATGTGGCGCGTCTGGAGGACGAGCTGGAGCAGCGCCTGCAGGATGGACAGCGGTTGGAGGCGCGGTTGGAGCAGGAAAAAATCTCCCTCATCCCCCAGCACGCGTTCGCGTTGCAGACGCAGGCGACTTTCTCACGTACGGGCTGGGTACAGTCGTTTCCCGAGGCGCTGCAGTCGGCCCGGCAGGCCGGTTTGGACGCGCGGGAAACCCTGCAGAAGGGCCAACGGCAATGGAAACAAAAAGACGCCGGTTTTGCCGAACGTGCGTTGACGTATTTCTATGCCGCCCGCGAGGAGGCGGAGCGTGCGGTAGTGTCCTGGCAGGCCATCGATCACAAGACGCAGCAGCTGGAGTCGGATTTGTTGCGCCAGGTCGACCAGTTGCGTCACACGGTGCGGACGGCGTCGGCGCATGACGCGGCCGGGTCGCTGGACGAAGCGTTGGCGTGGCAAAACGCGTTGGCCCTTTCCGATCGGCCGCTGTCCGCATCGCGGGGCGAACGCATCCTGCAATTGGCCGACGCCGTCCGCGCACTGTCCGGCGCCTTGGCGCCGGCGCGGCCGGCTGCCACGGACGCAGTGCGGGTCGGGGTGGACGCATTGGCGGCCTTATTGGCGGTTGCAAGCCAGGACGGCTTGGACGTCTCGTTCGAACGCGGTCAGTTGCAAAACGTCGACCGGTTGGCACAAGGCATTTCGCCGGTGCAGGCCGCGGCGCAGCTGGAGGACTTGCGCGAATCGGTGGTCCAAAAAGCCCGTGCGCGCTTCGGTCGGTTGGACGCCGACGTGGAGGAACTGACGCCGTTTCGTGCCTTCGTGTCCGTTCCGGGGGATGGCACTTCCTTGGTGATTGAATCCAACATCGGCCAGTTGACCGATTTGGAAAAACAGCTGGAGGCCGCGCAGACCCGCGTGCGGCAAGGGCGGATGCGTTGGCTTTCGGACCATTTGAACCAGCAATTGCAATTGGTCATAGGGTCGGATCCCGTCGAGGCCGATGTGCCGGCGCGCCGGCCGTTCCATATCTCCGTGACCAACGGGCTTCTGTTCGGATCGGACGGGCCCGTGCTGCTGCCCCGTCCGCAAGCGCTTCCCGACGGGGCGAAATTTTCGGACGGCGCGGATTTCCGCCTGTTGCCGGACGGCTTGTTGTTTCCACGCGTAGACGCCGGTGCCGCGTACAAAGCGGACGGCACTTTGGAAGACGTATTGGTCCGCACGCGTTCGGTCCGCGAACAGACGCGGTATGCCTCGTTGGCGGTGGCGCGGCAGTCCTGGACCATCACATTGGACAGCCAGATCGAGGCTTCCGTTTTTTGGCAGCGGTCCTTGGCCTATCCCGTGGCGCAGGCCGTTTTGGACGACGGCGAGGTGCGCCCGGACGCGGACGGCATCCGGTTGGTCCTGCCTGCGGTGAAAAAAGGCTTCAACGTGTTCCATTTGGAGTTCGACGTGCCGCAACCGGTGCGGGCCGACAAGCACATCGACGCTTCGGGTTGGACCTATTCGTTGGAAAGCAAAGTGCCTTTCGACGTGTCGTTCCCCTGGGTGTTGGACGAAACCGTAGCCTGCGTGCCGTCATCCCGGGATGTGGGTATCGCATCGCTTTCTCCCGGTATGTATCGTTTTTCGGCCAATGTGACGCTGCACGCATTCGAGAAGCGGTCGTGGGCCGTGCAGTTGGGCTGCGTAATCGAATCGCTTCGAAACCAGACGGCGCTGCTTGAACGGGTGCCCGGTCTTTCGGACGGTTCGGACGCCGTCCTTTCGCAGGTGCGTGATGCGCTGGATTCCGGCCGATTGACGGACGCGGCGTGGCTGCTGTTCCGGTTGCAACAACCCGAATCCGCACGGGATCCATTGGAACCCTACCGGACGTTGTCGCATGACGGCCCGCAGGCCCAGCGGCTGTTAGAGCGGGCGGATGCCGCTTTTATGCGGGGCGATTCGGCGACGCTCACGTTGACGATCAAGGAATTGGATGCCTACGTCAAGTCGCAGAAATCCGCGTTGGAAGAACAGGCCAAGGCCGTCTGCAGCCGCTGTCCGCCGGAGGTCGAATCCGGCTTGCATGAGGCCAAGTCGGCGTTGTTCTTGGGTGATTTGAATCAGGCGCGGGAAAAGATTTCGACGGCTAGGCAACAGTACGTGTCCTGGATGGAGGACGAAGCGCAGCGGAACCGCACGACGTATGACTTGGCCGCCCAAATCCAGGCGCAGGCCTGGCCGGCGTCGGAACGCTTTCTGGCCGCGTGGGATGTGCCGGAATCTGCCATGCGCTGGCGCGGACGGCAGTCTTTGTACGGCGATGCGAAAACCCGGCATGACCGGTTGCAGTCCGCTATCAAAACGTTGGATGACGTCGGCCGCAAGGTTTTGGACGGGAAAGCCGTGGCCGCTGCCGGCGTGCAGGCCGACCTGGATTCCGCCCGTTCCGACCATGCCGCCCTTGAATCATTGTTGGAGCGTTTGGACTTGGATGCGCGCGCCGCCGTCCAGACGACGGAAAAGGCGTTTGCTCAATTCGGCACGCCATCACAGCAACCGGCGCTGGATGCCATCCGCCGCGCCTTGGAAGAAGGTCGCATCGCCGCGGCATGGTACTCGGCCGAACAGCTGTCCGCTTCGTTGGCGCAGCGGTCCACCGCTTCTTCGCCGTCTACCGCAACCGGGTTGCTCGGCTCACACTCGTTTTTGGAAGTGGGTGCGGGCGTAGGCGGTTTGCTGGTGTTGGCCGGGTTGGCGTTTTGGTTCAAACGGCAGCAGAAAGAAGCGCCGTTGGAGGAAATCGGGTGAAAAATGCAAGGGCCTCCAACATTGAACTTCTACAAAGCCGATGACGCTTCGACCGATTCTTAAGGTTCCGTCCCACCTACCGAACATGTCCGGGTAAAACTTGATGCGCACCGACGCTACATCGGCGTCATGGCATTATTCAAAATCTATGAGGAAGGCCACGCGGCGCTTTTCCCGGTGCACCTGTTCCTGACCCCGTGGTCCCACCATCTGGCCCCCTTGGTCGGCGAGCCGCTCAAGAGCTTGGTCTGCGTCTTTCGCGATGGCTCCATGGCTTGGTACGCCGAACCCGAGGAGCAGACGCGCCTGTCCAAGGAACTGCTGCGCCGGCTGCTGCACGAAGGCCTGTTCGAGGTCGTGGACCGCAATACGCGCATGCACCTGGCGCGGATGCAGCAGACCTGCATCGCTTTGGAGGCTGCGGATTTTTCCAACATGGACGATGCGGCGCTTGCCCGCGTTTTTTTCGATTACTGCCGCGATGCCGTACTACTGAATGCATGGGGTATGCTAGTCACGTTGCTGGAGATGGGCCAGTCCTCCGTGATTACCGAGGAGGCGTACCGCTACTTTTCCGGCCGGGCCAAGGCCATCGGTCAACTCGAACGCGTTTCCGAATGCGTTTCCGTACTCTGCACGCCCACGCAGGGCACGTTCCTGTGGGACAAGCGCGTGGCCGAACTGCATGCCGCACGAATATGCCGGGCCAAGGGGACGGATGATCCGGAAGTCCGCGCGTCCGTGGACGCGTTGCATCGCGACTTTGCTTGGGTTTCCTACGGCTATGTAGGGCCGGCGTTGGACCGCGGTCATCTCCAATCGCAGGTGGACCGGTTCTCAGAACAATCCGATTTGGAACGCCTACTTGAGGAAACGTTGGCGGAGTTCGACGTCTTGCGCAAGACGCAGGAATCCGTCCAAGATGAATTCCGGTTGGATCCCTACGGCCGCCGTCTCTTCCATCTGGCGCGCACCTTCATGTTCCAGAAGGAGTTGCGAAAACAAATGATGTACCGCTCGTTCCACGCGCTGGAACGGCTGCGAAAGGATCTCG
>Ga0080064_1001775_pt1 | contig 40810 bp, 44 predicted proteins | sample Subgrocontami54m_FD_69260 | JGI IMG/M metagenome (GOLD analysis project Ga0080064, IMG submission 69260) | Subsurface groundwater microbial communities from S. Glens Falls, New York, USA - GMW46 contaminated, 5.4 m (SPADES assembly) (version 2) ...
CTTTCCTGCCACTCATTGCCAGAATGCGGGGATATGTCGGTTAAATTTAATAAGAAAACCGGCATATTGTCAAGGTTTTTTGCTATATTCTTCCTGTCATGCCGACCCATCTGATCATCGACGGCTACAATCTGCTGGGCATGCGGGGCGGTCTGCGGGGCGATGTGGAGGCCAGGCGGGAAGCGCTGATCCGCGACCTGGCGGGCTATCGCCATCGCAAAGGCCATCCTGTGACGGTCGTGTTCGACGGCTGGCGCTCGGGGCACCCGGTCGAGCGGGCCGAGTGGCGCGAGGGGATTCAGGTCGTCTTTTCGAAACATGGCGAGCAGGCCGACGCCGTGGTCAAGCGGTTGGCCGAGAAGTATGGCTCCGACTGTGCGGTCGTCTCGTCGGACCATGAGATCGTCAACTTCGTCAGGGCGCGCGGCAGCACGGTGCTGACGTCCGGCGAGTTCGAGACGCGTCTGCAGATGTCGGGGGCGCGGCCGGCGGCGCGCAAGCGGGAGGCCGAGGATGACGAGCCGGTCCGCCGCGACCCGAAGAAGAAGGGCAACCCCAGGAAGCTGCCGAAGGCGCTGCGCAAGAAAGTTAAGCAGTTGAAGAGATTTTGAACAGCCGTTTCGTGTTCTGCGATGTTACGTCCTCGATATCCTGCACGCTGAGGCCGTGGATCTCGGCGATTTTTTCGGCGACGTGGCGGACGTAGGCCGGTTCGTTGCGCTTGCCGCGGTGGGGGGCGGGCGTGAGGTAGGGGCTGTCGGTCTCCACCAGGATGCGGTCCAGCGGAACGGTCTTGACGATGTCGCGGAGCATCGTCGCGTTCTGGAACGTGACGACTCCGGAGAACGACAGATAGAACCCCAGGTCCAGCGCATCTTTCGCCAGCCAGGCATCCCCCGAAAAGCAGTGAAAGACCCCCCCCGCTTCCCCGGCCTTCTCCTCTTTTAAAATCGCAATCGTATCCTCCTGGGCCTCCCGCGTGTGGATCACGATGGGCAGGCGCAGCTCGCGCGCGAGCCGCACCTGCTCGCGGAAGCGCTCGCGTTGCACGTCGCGCGGGGAGTGGTCGTAGTGGTAGTCCAGCCCGATCTCGCCGTAGGCGACCACGCGGCTGGATTTTGCCAGCGTGCGGAATTCGTCGTACCAGCCGTCCTTGATGTGCTTGACCTCATGGGGGTGGACGCCGACGGTTGCGGAGATGAAGGGGTGCTTTTTCGCCAGGGCCACTGCGGCGCGGCTGGTTTCGAGATCGCACCCGATCGTCACGAAGTGCCTGACGCCCACCGCCTGCGCGCGCTGGATCATCGCCTCGCGGTCGGCGTCGTAGCGTGCGTCGTCGATGTGGCAGTGGCTGTCGATTAACATCGCTTGCAACTATAACACAGTATGGTACAATCCCTACGGTCTGACATGACGAAACGGCTTCCCATATTCCTCATTGTCGCCCTGCTGGGCTTCTGCCTGCTGGCCTTCCCGCCGCTGGCTGCGACCCTCGAGCTGCACCATGCGTTGGGCGAGGCGGACAAGGATGGCCACCAGCATTCGGCGGCCGACCTCTGTTCCTGGGTCCAGAGCCATACGTCCTCTTCGGATGTCGGATGCGCTCCTGTTCTGGCTTCGCAGCCGGCCCAGCCTGCGCTTGAGACGCCGTATCACGACCGCATCGTCGAGCACCTGTTGCTCGCCAGTCTTCCTGCCCGCGCTCCTCCGTTCCAACTCCTCTAAGTCGTTCCCACTCATTCCGCGCTGAAGCGGTCTGCGCCGACTGCCGCGCTTCGGGTGGGAGTTTCTTCACTCGTTCGACCATGAGGGGTTGTGTATGCATACTCGGATCTATGCGTGCGCCGTACTGTTTGTACTCGTGTCCGGTGGATGGCCGCAGACGGCGTTCGCGGCGCCCACTGGAACTGAAATCGAGGACCTGAAAAAGCAGATGGCCGTGATGGAAGAGCAACTGCGGTTTCTCCGCCGGAAGGTGGAACAATTGGAGACCCAACCCTCCTCCGCAGCCCCTGAGGCTCCAACGGAAAATAAGGGCATCAAAACCGAGCAAAGGCTGAAAGATCTCGAATTGCAGGTGGGACAGCAAAAGGCGGCGAGCAGGGGACTCTTGTCCCCCTTCAATCCGAAGATCAGTGTCAATGGCATCTTTTCGGCCGCGATGTTCTCAGACAAGGACAACCTGAACTTCGGCGACCATGATCCTCAGGTACAGGGGTTCAATGTCCAGAACGTCGAGCTGCACCTCCAGGGCACAGTCGATCCGTACTTCCAGGTGGATACCAATATCGTCACGACCGTCAAAAAGGGCGACACGACGATCGAACTGGAAGAAATGTACGGCACCAGCCTGGCGTTACCGGCAAACCTGCAACTCGTTGCCGGGCAGTATTTTACGCGGTTCGGCCGGCAGAACCGGCAGCATCCCCATCAATGGGACTTCGCCGATCAGCCGGTGATCTTAAATCGGCTCTTCGGGAAGGACGGCTTGCGCGGTCCGGGAATGCAGCTCTCCTGGCTGGCCCCCACGCCTTTCTATCTGGAGTTTATCGCCAACGCCCAGCAGGCTCAAGGTGAGATCGCCACAAGTTTCCTCTCGAAGCCGGGGGAGACCATCAGGGGCTATAGCCTGCTTGATCGCCCTGTTCAAAAAATCGGAGACCTCCTGTACATGCCTCGGGTGGTCACGTCCTTCGAGCCGACAGAAGAACTGACCGTGGCAATGGGCGGGTCCACGCTGTTCGGTCCCAATGCCAGCGGGCCCAATAACACCACGATTATTTACGGGGGAGACCTCTACGTGAAGTGGAAGCCGGTGGACCATGTGAAAGGCTTCCCGTTCGTGGCCTGGCAGACCGAGTATCTATTCCGGGACTACGAGGCAGGGCCGGACAACGCCAACGGGATTCCAGCCGACCGCCTCAAGGATTTTGGACTGTACTCGCAACTCGTATATGGATTTTACGAGCGCTGGGCAGCGGGCGTCAGAATCGATTACGTCAACAGTTCGGGCGGAGGTGCCGCGGTGCCCTTTCTGATATCCCAGGCTCAACGCGACCTTGCAGGCGAACGGTGGCGTCTGTCGCCGAATCTGACCTTCTATCCCAGCGAGTTCTCGAAGTTCCGTCTGCAGTACAACCTGGATTTTGCGGAGAGCCGGAGGCGTGAGGCGGTGCATGGGGTGTTTCTTCAGGTCGAATTCAATATCGGCGAACACGCAGCGCACACGTTCTAAGGAGACGACGGTGGAAAACAGAATGCTCTTACTGACTGTGCTTGCAGGTGGATTCTTCATGGCATGGGCGTATCCTTCGGATGCTAAGCTCAATGTCATTGCCAGCACGCCCGATCTGGCGGCGATTGCTCGGGAGGTGGGCGGGGATCGGGCGGATGTGACCAGCCTGGCGAAAGGGACGGAAGATCCTCATTTCGTTGATCCCAAGCCCAGTTTCATCCGGATTCTCAACCAGGCGGATGCGTTGATTGAAGGAGGGGCGGACTTGGAAGTCGGTTGGTTGCCGCCACTGGTCTTGAACGCCCGCAATCCAAAGATCCATCTCGGACAGCCGGGCCGTATCGTGGCCGCGGAGGTCGTCAGGCTGCTTGAAGTTCCGACCGGTCAGATCGACCGCTCTATGGGGGACGTGCATCCGTTCGGTAACCCACATTTCACGCTTGATCCGCTTAACGGCAAGCTCATCGCCGAACGTATCAAGGAGCGGCTATGCGTGTTATCCGCCGCTGATTGTCCTTTCTTCACAACGAATGCGAAGCAGGTTGAGGACAAGATTGACAGTCGCCTGGCTCTCTGGCAAAAGCAGATGGCGCCGTTGCGTGGAACCAAAGTGGTGACGTACCACAGGTCCTATAGCTATCTGGCCGAGCGGTTCGGTCTGCAGGTGCTCAACACCATCGAGCCGAAGCCGGGTATTCCTCCGTCTGCGTCCCACGCGCGCGATCTGATCACGCAGATGAAGGCCGAAGGTGTAAAGCTTATCCTCATGGAGCCCAACAGGGAACGGAAAACACCGGCATTTTTGGCCCAGCAAACCGGCGCCAGGGTTGTGATGATCCCGTCGATGGTAGGAGGCAGCAAAGAGGCCGGAGATTATCTGGCCCTGTTCGATCATATCGTCAAGACTCTTCTGATGGATGCCGGTCAACAACTGCCATGACTCCCCCAACGCTCATTCGCCTGATTGGCGCTTCGATAGGCCATAACGGGACCCCGATCCTTGAGGGAGCCGACCTTCAAATCGCGCGGGGCAGTTTCGTGGGACTGCTCGGCCCGAACGGGTGTGGCAAATCCACGCTCCTGAAAACGATCGTGGGCATTCTGCCGATCTTAAAGGGCCGCATGGAATTTCCCGAAGACGGTCGGCCACGGTTTGGCTACGTGCCGCAACGCGATACGCTGGATGCGGTCTATCCCCTCACGGCATTCGAGGTGGCGCTCATGGGCACGTATGGCAATCTCGGCCTGTTGAGTGTGGTCAGAGGAGTCATGCGGGAGCGAACCATGCAGGCTCTTACGGACGTGCGGGCGGAGGGGTTGGCCCGCCGTCTGTTCGCAGAGCTCTCCGGGGGAGAACGACAGCGAGTCTTGATTGCCCGAGCCCTTGCGGCTGACCCTGAATGTTTGGTCCTGGACGAGCCGGTGGCAGGGATTGATCAGGCGACCACCGAAGTCATCATGGATTTGGCGATGGCGCTCCATAAGAGCCGGGGCATTACGATCTTGATGGTGAACCACCACATTCTCTCACTACGGGGACGGGCCGATGAAATTGTCTGGATCGCGGCGCGCGGATTGGTCAGCGGTTCGGCCGACGTGATGCTCAGCAAGGAGAAGGTCGAAGAGATGCTGATGATGGGCGGGGGCTGAATTGGATCTGCTGCTGGAGATGTTCAGTCCGGAGTTTCTCCTTCGGCACGCGCTGTACGCCAGTCTCGTGATCGGACTGGTCTGCCCGTTGGTCGGGGTCTATCTGGTCCTGCGCCGGCTGGTTTTCCTGGGTGTCGCGCTTCCCCAGATTTCGGCGGCCGGGATCGCCTTCGCCTTCTTCTTGCATACGCTGGGTTTCCATCTCTATCCGCACCAGGAAGAAGAGCAGCTCATGGCGCTGACCGGCTCGGTTCTTTTTGCCGTGGCGGCGCTCGTCGCCCTGGTCACGTTGGAGCGGCGGGGGCGGGGGGTGGTTGAGGGCCGTGTAGGGGTGACCTATGCGGCGGCGGCCGCCGCCGGCATTCTCTTTGTCGCGGCGAACCCCTATGGAGAATCCACCCTCTTGTCCTTACTCCGGGGGGAAGTCTTGGGTCTCTCGCTGTCCCAATTCTGGGCGACCATCGGCGTGTACGGCGGAATTGCGGTATGTATGCTTCTCTTGCAGAAGGAGTTCACGTTCGTATCATTTGATCGGGATACGGCAATCACCCTGGGCAAAAATGTCGTGGCCTGGGATCTGTGTTTGTACCTCATCATCGGCCTTGCCATCGCCTTCGGGGTCATGACGGTCGGTCCGCTCCTGATATTCGGCTTCTTGGTGGTTCCGCCCTTGGCCGCCCGGAAGATCACGCGCGGGATGTGGCCGTTCTCGATCGTAGCTTCCTTGATCGGCGGCGTCACGGCGCTGATCGGCTTCTACCTCTCGTTACGCTGGGACCTTCCACTAGGGCCAACGGATGTGGCGGTGGCTTGCGTGGTGTTAGCGCTGATCGTCGCCGGACAGACCGCCCTCGGCTGGATTCGGCGAGCCTAACTAAGTTGGAAGATCGCGGAAGACTAGCCTCTAGGCGATGGGGGGCCCCCAAACGGCGTCACCCGCTTGTCACTTGTCTGTCGTCGGGACGAACTCCAGGAAGTATTGCCGTGGCAGGAAGGTGTGTTCTTTGGAGAGGGTGTAGCCCGCGTCGGCCATTTCTTTGATGACGGTCTCGCGCGCGACGAGGTGGTCGGGCGAGAAGCCGAGATCGCCCGCGCGGCCGTCGGTCCAGAAATCAATGATCGCGACGCGCCCATTTTTCTTGAGCGCCGCCTTGACGCGTGTGAAGTAGTCGGCCCGCCTGTCCAAATGATGGTAGGTGTTGCAGAGAAAGACGAGGTCCACGCTCTTGGGCGGCAGGAGGGGATCGTCCTCCTTCGCCACGATGAACTTCGCGTTGTACGGCGTGTGGAGGTGGTCGGCCATCTCCTCGTTGTACTTCAGCATGCCCGGCTCAGTGTCCACCGCGTAGACCATGCCCTTGTCCTGTACGGCCCAGACGAACTTCCGCGTGAAGTAGCCGGACCCGGCGCCGATGTCGGCAATCGTCATGTAGTCGGTGATGGTGAGCGCCTTGACGACCTCGTCGGGCTTCTGCTCCTTGTCCCGGTCCGGCCGCTCCAGGATCTCGATGTACTCTTTGATGTCCGGCGGGGCACGGTGCTGTTGACCCGGTTGGGGCTGCGCGTAGGCGGGGAGCGCCAGCAGGAGGCCGATCAGGATGAAGCGCGTGAAGGGGGGCTTAGTGCCAATCATCGTTCGGATTGCGGGGGACGCTGGTGGCGAACATGATGGACAGGGCCGGCTTGCCGGATTTGTTTGCGGCGGCGTGGTACATCAAGGTCGGAATGATGAGCAGTTTGTTGCTGGGCTTGAGGTGGACGATCTCCTTCTCGTGCGTCTGCACATCCTCGAGCGTCATCTCGATTTCGCCCTCGCGCATCCAGACCGCGACCTGATGCTCCTTGTGATAGTGCACGCCGGCGGTCGCGCCGGGCTGGATCTCGTTGGAATAGACGTAGGTGATCGGCGCGCCGATCGCCTTTTCGATCGCCTTCAGATCGAAGATCTCCTGCCGGCGGCCGGGCTTCTTGGGGTCCACGTCGATTTTGAACTCCAACCATTTTGCGCAGCGCATTGGTTCGTCCTCGTCCCCTATTTTATCCTGGCCCCTGGAGGGATCTCTTCAATAGTTGTCAGGAGAGCCGACACGTCGTCGTCGCCGGCGGCCAGCACCATGCCCTGCGACTCCACGCCCATGAGCTTCGCCGGCTTCAGATTCGCCACGATGATGACGCGCTTGCCGATCATGTCTTCCGGCGCGTACTTCGTGCCGATGCCCGCCACGATCTGGCGCTGCTCGGTCCCGATATCCACCTGAAGCTTGAGGAGCTTCGTGGACTTTGGCACGCGTTCCGCCGCGAGGACTTTGCCGATACGCAACGTCACCTTTTTGAAATCCTCGATGGAGATTTGCTCCGACGCAGCGGCCTGCGGTTGAGCCTGCGCTGAAGCTGGTTCCTGGGTCACGCCGGTGCCTCCTTGTGTTTTGGTCGTCTCGATTCTTGGGAACAGCGGATTGCCCTTCGCAATCCTGGTGCCCGGTTGCAGATAGCCCCAGTTCAGCTCGTCGGCATTGGGATTCGAGAGGTCCACCGTGAGGCCGAGTTGCCGGACCATCTCCTGGGTGGTCTGCGGCATGAACGGGTACAGCGCCAAGCTGAGGATGCGCAGCGTCTCCGCGCCGTGATACAGCACGTTGTCGAGACGCGCCTTGTCCTCGGCCTTCTTCGCCAGGGTCCAGGGCGCGCTCTTGTCGATGTACTGGTTGCCGAGCTGGACCAGGTCCCAAATGGCCTCGATTGCCCGACTGAATTCCAGGTTCGTGAGATGGCGCTCGGCTGCTGCGAACAGGCCGTTGATCGTCTTGCGAAGCCGGATCTCCATCTCGGTATCGGCGGCCGGCGTGTGGGCCGGCACGGTGCCGTTCGCGAACCGCTCGATCATGGTCAGGCTGCGGTTCAGGAGGTTACCGAGGTCGTTGGCCAGCTCGCTGTTGATGCGGCCGATCATGGCGTCTTTGGAGAAGTCGCCGTCCTGGCCGAAGGGCACCTCGCGCAGCAGGAAGTAGCGGAACGCGTCCACGCCGAACTCGTCCACGATGGCGTTCGGGTCCACCACGTTCCCGCGGCTCTTGGACATCTTCTCGCCCTCCACGGTCCACCAGCCGTGCGCGAAGAGGGTGGTCGGCAGCGCGTGCCCCAGAGCCATCAGGATTGTGGACCAGTAGACGGCGTGCGTCGTCAGGATGTCCTTGCCGACCAGGTGCATGACGGTGCGGTCGGATGCCGCTTCCACTGAATGGGTGGTCCAGTACTTGTCGAACGAGGGCTTCGGCGTGAGATAGTGCAGCGCCGAAATATAGTTCACCAGGGCGTCGAACCAGACATAGGTGACATAGTTGGCATCAAAGGGCAGCTCGATGCCCCACGACAGGCGCGATTTGGGCCGCGAGATAGAGAGATCCTCCAATGATTTCCTGAGGAACCCCAGCACTTCGTTGCTCCGTGACTGCGGCTGGATGAAATCGGGATGATCCTGGATGTAGCTGATGAGCCGCTCCTGATAGCTGCCCATCCGGAAGAAGTAATTGCTCTCGCTGAGCCGTTCGACCGGACGCTTGCAGTCCGGGCACAGGCCGTCCACGACGTCCTTCTCTGTCCAGAAGCGCTCATCGAAGGTGCAGTACCAGCCGGTATAGTCGGCGCGGTAGATCAAGTCCTTGTCGTAGAGGGCTTGGAGCGTCTGCTGGACGAAGGCCTTGTGTTTGGCGTCGGTGGTGCGGATGAAGGCGTTGTTCGAGATGTTCAGGCGCTTCCAGAGCTCCTGAAATCGCGGCGCGAGTTTGTCGCAGTGCGCCTGCGGAGCGATGCCGGCCTTCTCGGCGGCCTGCTGGACTTTCTGCCCGTGCTCGTCGAGGCCGGTGAGGAAAAAGACCTCGTGCCCCCATTGCCGGTGATAGCGCGCCAGCACATCGGCCGCGATGGTTGTGTAGGCGTGGCCGATGTGGGGCACGTCGTTGACGTAGTAGATGGGGGTCGTGATGTAGAACGTCTTGAGCAAAGAATCTCCGAACGTCAGGCGGTCCTGGTCTGAAGCGCGGCGCGCAGGCGGAGGAGCAGGCCTTCCAGCATCAGCTGCTTGTTGAGGTTGCGCTCCAGGCCGCGATGCATGGACTTCACGTAGGCGGCGAGGTCCAGGATCGTCTCGATCGTGAGCCTGGCCGCGCGCGCGTCCAGTTGAGCCAGGCTGTCCGAGTTCACCAGGCGGGAGCGGTCGCCGCCGACCTTCACGATGAGCAGATCGCGGAACCAGGTGGTGAGCCAGGTCAACGCCGCCTCTGCCTGGTCGGACTTGCCGATCGCCTCGCACATGGCCAGGAGCCCGCTGGTGCTCTCCACTGATTCCGGGCTCACGAGCCGGAGGAACTCGGCGCGTTCGGCGCGCAACGCCTCCGGCTCGGCCTCGAGGGCCAGGCCGAGACGCCCGCCCGAGATCACGGCCAGAAACCGCGCGTCTTTGTCCGACAGCCCGCGCTGCTGCCGTACGGCTGCTTCCACCACATCGAGGGCCAGGGGCGCGAACCGGATTTCCTGGCAGCGAGACCGGATGGTCGGCAGCAGGGCTTCGGGCCGCGAGGAAACGAGCACAATCAGGCTGTCCGGCGGCGGTTCTTCGATCGTCTTGAGCAGGGCGTTGGCCGCTTCGCGCCGCAGCAGGTCGGCATTGTCCAGGATCACGACCTTGAGCCGGCCGATCAACGGGCGGTAAATGAACCGCGACTCGATCGCGCGCGCGTGATCGGTCTCGCCCTTTTCGCCCGTCGCGGTCAGAATCGTGACATCGGGGTGGGCGCCGGTCTCAATCTGCAGGCAGGACCGGCAGCGGCCGCAGGCATCGGGCGGATCAAGCGGCGGAGCGGCTTCGCAGTTCACGGCCTGCGTCAGCACGCGGGCCGTCAGCAGCTTGCCGATCCGGTCCTCGCCGTGGAAGAGGAGCGCGTGGGCCAGCCGCTCGCTGCGAAGCGCCGATTGCAGGAACCGCTTCGGCCGCTCGTGGCCGATGATTGCGTCAAACGGCATGGCGCTCGACCCGGGTCAGACCGCTTTTCCGGTCGCGTAGACGGCTTTGGACAATGCGGTCGATCGCCTGTCCCACGTCGCCCTCCGTGGCGGCGCCGTCCACTGCGCGCACGCGGCGGGGATTCTGTCTGGCGATGCGGAGGTAGCCGCGCCGCACGGCTTCGTGAAAGGACACGTGCTCCCGGTCGAGCCGGTCGAGGTTGCCGACTTTGCGCTTGCGGCTGAGGCCGACCGAGACGGGGACATCCAGGAGGATAACGAGGTCCGGCGCCAGTCCGGCGGTGGCGAAGCGGTTCAGCCCGGCGACGGCGCCGGGGCCGAGCCCGCGCCCGTAGCCCTGATAGGCCATGGTCGCGTCGGCGAAGCGGTCGCAGAGCACCACGGCGCCCTTCTCCAGCGCCGGCCGGACCTTGTCGGCCAGGTGCTGGGCGCGGCTCGCCAGGTACAGCAGCAACTCGCAGCGCGCATCCATGCCGCGGTTTTTCGGGTCCAGCAGGAGGGTCCGGATCTGCTCGCTGATGGGGGCGCCGCCGGGCTCGCGCGTCTCGACGACGAGATAGCCGAGCGCCCGGAGGCGGCGGGCGAGTCCTCGGAGCTGCGTGGTCTTCCCGCAGCCTTCGATCCCCTCGAAGCTCAGAAAAAACCCTCGCTTGAGACCACCCAGCGGCACGGCCTGACTACCTCGCTCGGAAAGTGAAAATTTGATGGGCCGATCATAGTCCAACTTATTGAGAAATAGCAATCTTCCGCTTGCGTGGTCGAATGAAACTTTGTATGATGACACACTTGAGAGAAGACTGACTGAAACCATGCTGAAAGTCTCGCTGAAACGCTACTTTATCACCGGACTCCTGGTTATAGTTCCGATCTGGGGAACGATCCTGGTGCTCAAGACCCTGTTCGTCACCCTTGACGGCATTCTCGGTGATATTCCCGAGCGATATCTGACGCAGCGTTACGTGCCGGGCGTCGGCATCCTGGTGCTGTTTCTCCTGATCATCCTGGCGGGCCTTCTGGCGACGAACATCATGGGCCGGCGGGTTGTGAAGCTGTGGGAGGACCTCCTGCAGCGCGTGCCGCTGGTGCGCGGGATCTACACGACCATCAAGTCGATGATGGACGTGCTGTCCTTCCAGGAAAAAAACGCGGAGACCCGGAAATACAGCCGGGTTGTGATGATCGAGTTTCCTCGGAAGGGCCAATACGCCCTGGCGCTGGTGACCGGCGTCACGCCGGGGGAAGTGCAGGACATCAGCCCGGACCGGGTGATCAATGTGTACGTGCCGACCTCGCCGAATCCGACCTCCGGCTACCTGCTGTTTGTGCCCGAGAGCGAGTTGATTCCGGTCAGCATGAGCGTGGAGGAGGCGATGAAGATGATGTTCTCCGGCGGGATGTACACGCCGCCGGTGCCGGAGGCGGTCGGCGCGGGCGCCGTCCGCAAGGGATGAAGGGATAAGGGATGAAGAAGCTCGCGGTCATCGTGCTGGCGGCCGGGGAGGGCACCCGCATGCGGTCCAAGCTCGCCAAGGTGCTGCACTCCGTGTGCGGGCGCCCGATGGCGAGCTACGCCGCCGATCTGGCCGAGGCGCTCGCCAGGGGCCGCGTCGCGGTGGTGGTCGGGCACCAGGCCGAGAAGGTCAAAGACATGCTGGCCGACCGGAAGGTCGAGTTGGTGGTGCAGGCGCGCCAGCTTGGGACCGGCCATGCCGTCACGCAGGCGCAATCCGTGTTCCAGGGTCGCGGGGGGAATGCGTGGAGCGGCCTGCGCTTCGTGATCCTGAGCGGGGACACGCCGCTGCTGACCGAAGCGACGGTGCGGGCGCTGCTCGCCGCGCACGAGCGTGAGCACGCCACGGTGAGCCTACTGACGGCGCACCTTGACCGGCCCGTCGGCTATGGACGGATCGTGCGGGGTCGGGATGGCTCGGTGTGGAAGATCATCGAGGACAAGGACGCCACGCCGGCGGAACGGCGGCTGACCGAGGTCAATGCGAGCACCTACGTGGTCGAGGGCGCGTTCCTGTTCCCGGCGCTGGCGGCGCTCAAGCCCGCGAACGCGCAGAAGGAGTATTACCTGACCGATATCGTGGAAGCGGCGATCCGGCAGGGGAAGAAAGTGACGGCGCACATCGCCGCCAACCCTGTCGAGGCGCTGGGCATCAATACGCGCGCCGAGCTGGCTGAGGCCGAGCGGGTGCTCCGCGGCCGCGTGCGGCAGCGGCTGATGGAGGCGGGCGTGACGTTTCTGGCGCCGGAGACGAGCTTCGTGGATGCGGGCGTGAAAATCGGGCGCGACTCCGTCATCCATCCGCATGTCACGTTGGAGAGCCGGACGGCCATCGGCGAAGACTGCGTGATTCGCTCCCACAGCCGGCTCGTGGAATGCGCGCTCGGCGACGGCGTCACGGTGCTGGACGGGTGCGTGATCGAAGGCAGCCGACTGGAAGACGGGTGCCGCGTCGGCCCGTTCGCGCATCTGCGGCCCGGCACGATCGTCGGGCGTAACGCCAGGGTGGGCAATTTCGTGGAGCTGAAAAAAACCGACCTCGGCGAGGGCTCCAAGGCCAATCACCTCAGCTATCTCGGCGACACGCGGATTGGCAAGCGGGTAAACGTCGGGGCCGGCACCATCACGTGCAACTATGACGGGGTCAACAAGCACCAGACGGTGATCGGGGACGATGTGTTCATCGGGAGCGACGTGTCGCTGGTGGCTCCGGTCACGGTCGGGCGCGGCGCTATGATCGGGGCGGGGTCGGTCGTCACCCAGGATGTGGCCGCGGACGCTCTCGCGATCGGGCGCGCCCGGCAGGTGGTCAAGCCGGGATGGGTCAAGGGCTGGCGGGACAAGATGAAGAAGGGCAAGCGCTGAGGCGACCATGTGCGGGATCGTCGGATACATTGGTGATCGGGATGCCGTTCCCTTGCTGCTCGATGGGCTGAAGCGTCTCGAATACCGGGGCTACGATTCGGCCGGCATCGCCGTGCTCTGCGACGGGAAGATCGACATCCGCCGCAGCGTGGGCAAGCTGGCGAATCTGGAGAAAGCCTTGAACGGCACGGGGCTGAGCGGGACCGTCGGGATCGGCCATACCCGCTGGGCGACGCACGGCAAGCCGTCGGAGCAGAACGCCCATCCCCACCGGTCGGGCCCGCTGGCGCTGGTGCACAACGGCATCATCGAGAACTATGCGACGTTGAAGGAGGGGTTGCAGAAGGAAGGCTACCGGTTCGAGTCCGAGACGGACACCGAAGTCATGGCGCATCTGATCGCGCGCAGTCTGAAGGCCGGGCTGAGTCTGGAAGAAGCGGTCCGCGCGGCGACCGGCGAGGTCCGCGGCAGCTACGCGATTGCCGTGATGTCCGAGAACGCCCCGCAGACGCTCGTGGCCGCGCGCTCGGGCTGCCCGCTCGTGGTAGGCAAGGGCCCGCACGGCGCGTTCGTAGCCTCGGACGTGACCGCGATTCTTGCGCACACGCGGGACGTGGTCTTTCTGGAAGACGGTGACATCGCGGCCCTCTCGGAGAACGGCCTGGCAGTGAAGGATGCGGATGGCAAGCTGGTGACACGCACGGTGACCCGGGTTGCGTGGGATGCGGCCGCGGCGGAGAAGGGCGGCTACCCGCACTTCATGTTGAAGGAGATCCACGAGCAGCCGCAGGTGATTCTGGATACGATGCGCGGACGGTACACCTACGCGCAGGGTGAGGCGGACTTGCCCGACATCGGGCTGACGCCGGAGCAGTTTGCGGCCGTCGATCGCATCTGGATCGTGGCCTGCGGGACCTCATGGCACGCAGGCCTGGTCGGGAAATACCTCATCGAGGAGATGGTGCGGGCGCCGGTCCAGGTGGACATTGGGTCGGAGTTCCGCTATCGCGACCCGCTGATCGGGAAGGGCGACCTGCTCATCGCGATTTCGCAGTCCGGTGAGACGGCCGACACGCTGGCGGCCGTCCGCCATGCCAGGCAGCAGGGCGCCCAGGTGGTGTCCATCTGCAATGTCGTGGGGAGCAGCCTGGCCCGCGAGTCCGAGGGCGTTCTCTATACGCATGCCGGCCCGGAAATCGGCGTGGCGTCCACGAAGGCGTTCACGGCGCAGCTCACGGCGCTCTACCTGCTGGCCCTGCATCTGGGGCGCGTGCGGGGCAAGGTGTCGACCCAGGACGGCAAGGCGTGGCTCGACCGGCTCGTCACGCTGCCGGCGCACGTCCGGCACTTGCTGGAGCGCGAGGGGGAGGTGCTGGCGATTGCCACGCGCTACCACGCCAAGAACAATTTTCTGTACCTGGGGCGCGGCATCAATTACCCGATCGCGCTGGAGGGGGCGCTGAAGCTGAAGGAGATTTCCTACATCCATGCCGAGGGCTACGCGGCCGGCGAGATGAAGCATGGCCCGATCGCGCTGATCGACAAGGACATGCCGGTGGTGGTGCTGGCGCCGCGCGACCGCCTGTACGAGAAGACGGTGAGCAACCTCATGGAAGTGAAGGCCCGGAGCGCGCCGGTCATCGCGTTCGTGACCGAAGGGGATCGGGAGCTGGGCAAGCAGGCCGACGCGGTCTTTACGGTGCCGGATGTGCATCCCCTGCTGACGCCGGTGCTGTTCACGGTCCCGCTGCAACTGCTGGCGTACCACATTGCGGTGCTGAGGGGGGCCGATGTGGATCAGCCTAGAAATCTGGCCAAGAGCGTCACCGTAGAGTAGTCGGAGGCTCATGGAGATCAGCAAGGAACAGGTCGAGCGCGTGGCGAAGCTGGCGCGGCTGGACGTGAGCGAGGACGAGAAGACCACCTTCGCCCGACAGCTCAGCTCGATCCTGACACACATCGACCAGCTCAAGGCGCTCGACACGACGGGCGTGGAGCCGACTGCAACGGTGCTCCCGACCGGCAACGTGTTTCGCGACGATGAGGTGCGGCCGTCGCTGTCGCAGGAGCAGGCGCTGGCCAACGCGCCGGACCAGGTGGAAGGATTCTTCCGCGTGCCGAAAATTCTGGAAGACCGTTAACCGAGGATAGAGGACCAGATGTTTCGACAGATGCTGCGATCGAAGATTCACCGGGCGACGGTCACCGACGCCTGTTTGGACTATGAGGGAAGCCTGACCGTGGACGAAACCCTGCTGGAGGCGGCCGGCATCCTGCCGTACGAGGCCGTGGTCATCTCCAATCTCAACAACGGGGAGCGGTTCACGACCTACGTGATTCCCGGCGCGCGGGGCAGCGGCATGATTTCGCTGAACGGCCCCACGGCACGCAAGGGCACGATCGGGGACAAGATCATCATCTTCTGCTACGAGTTCTATAACGAGGACGAGATCAAGCGGCACGCGCCCAGGATCATCAAGGTGGACGAGAAGAACCGGATGGTCGCCTGATGTCGCTGCGGAAGCTGACGCTCTTCGAGCTCAAGGACAAATTCGCCAAGGGGGAGATCTCCGCCGGCGAGATCGTCAAGGCCTATTTCCAGCGCATGGCCGTGGTCGAGTCCAAGGTGAAGGCCTATATCACTCCGGCCAGGAAAGACGCCCTGACGAAGGAGGCCGACGACCTCGACTACAAGTTGCGCGGCTGGCGGAAGACCATGCCGCTGACGGCCATGCCGATCGCGGTCAAGGACAATATCTGCACGGAGGGCGTCAAGACGACCTGCGGCTCCCGCATGCTGGAGAGCTTCGTGCCGCCCTACGATGCGACGGTGGTCTCGCGCCTGAAGGAGCAGGGCTACTTTCTGATCGGCAAGACGAACCTGGACGAGTTCGCGATGGGTTCCTCGACCGAGAACTCGGCTTTCGGCCCGACGCGGAACCCCTGGAACCTGGCCTGCATTCCCGGCGGGTCCAGCGGCGGCTCGGCCGCGGCCGTGGCCGCGGACCTCTGCGTGGCGGCGCTGGGCTCGGATACCGGCGGCTCGATCCGGCAGCCGGCCGCCTGTTGCGGCGTGGTGGGGCTCAAACCCACCTACGGCCGCGTGTCGCGTTACGGGCTGGTGGCCTTCGCCTCGTCGCTCGACCAGATCGGGCCGATCACGAAGGACGTGCGGGACGCGGCCCTGATGCTGCAGATCATCGCGGGGCACGATCCCCTGGACTCCACGTCGGCCGATGTGCCGGTGCCCGACTACCAGAAGGCGCTCAAGTTCAATCTGCGCGGGATGAAAGTCGGCGTGCCGCTGGAGTTCTTCGCCGAGGGGCTCAACCCGGAGGTGGAGCTGGCGGTGCGGACGGCGATCATCAAGCTGCAGGAGCTCAAAGCCGAGATCAAGGAGATCGCGCTCCCGATGACGCAGTACGCCGTCGCGACGTACTACCTGATTGCCACGGCCGAGGCGTCCTCCAACCTCGCCCGGTATGACGGCGTGAAGTACGGGTATCGGGCCGCGAAGGAAAAGGACCTGCTGGAGACGTACATGAAGACCCGGCAGGAGGGCTTCGGCGCGGAAGTGAAGCGGCGCATCATGCTCGGCACCTACGCGCTGTCGGCCGGCTATTACGACGCGTATTACGGCAAGGCGCAGGCCGTTCGCACGCTGATCAAGCGGGACTTCGATGAAGCCTTCAAAGAAGTCGATGTGATCGTGACGCCCACGATGCCGACGCCGGCCTTCAAGCTCGGCGAGAAGGTGCAGGACCCCCTGCAGATGTACCTGTCGGACATCTATACGATTTCGGTGAACCTGGCCGGGGTGCCGGCGATCGTGGTGCCCTGCGGGTTCAGCAGCGGGAAGCTGCCCATCGGCTTGCAGATCATCGGGCGTCCGTTCGAGGAAGAGAAGATCCTCCGCGCGGCGTATGCCTACGAGCAGGCGACCGACTGGCACTTGAAGCGGCCATCGCTATAAGAGGTTAAACGTTGATCGTTAAACGGGGTTGTCTCGGCTCGACGATTAACGAATAACGATTAACGTGTAACGAATAACGAGGCGACTGGAGGTACGCATGTTCATCGAGATTGCAGCGGGAGTCATGGCGCTGGCGGCGGTGGTGCTCGTGGCCGTTCTCGTGCCGATGCTGATGCAGCTCCGCAAGACGGCCGAGGAGTCGGAGCGGCTCCTGCGGCGCATGAATGAGGATATGCCGGTCCTGTTCCGGGAAGCGACGCAGGCGGCCCGGAACATGAATCAGGTAGCGGGCGAGATGCGGGAAGCCGCCACCAGCGCGCGGGTGCTGGGCGAGGCGATGGGCGGGGTCGGGGAGACGATCAATGAAGTGCGCGAATTGGTCCGTGGAGGGGCCGGCACGCTGCTGACGAATGTCGGCAGTCTGCTGGCGGGATTTCGGGCAGCGTATGGAGTGTTCAAACAGAAGGCAGAGTCACATCATCAAGGAGGTTCATCCAATGGCGGCTGAAGACAACGGATTTTCGTCGGGAGCGGTTGCGTTCGCGTTTCTGGCCGGGGCCATCATCGGCGCCGGCGCGGCCTTATTGTTGGCGCCGCAGTCCGGGGCGGAGACCCGCACGATGCTGAAGGGGTACGCGAAGGAGGCGGAAGAGGAAGTGCTGGAGAAGGCCAAGGAGGCCAAGGCCACGATGAACACGGCCATAGAGCAGGGCAAGCAGTTCCTCAACGAGAAGAAGACGGTTCTGACGGCGGCGTTCGAGGCCGGCAAGGAGGCCATCAGAAAGGAACGCGCCTAGCCGGCACCTATGGCGTATGAAGTCGTCATCGGGCTGGAGGTGCACGCGCAGCTCCTGACTGCGTCCAAGATGTTCTGTGGATGCGGCACGGTGTTCGGCGCCGCGCCCAACTCGCAGACCTGCCCGGTGTGCCTCGGCATGCCGGGCGTCCTGCCGGTCATCAACCGCAAGGCGGTCGAGTTCGCCGTCCGTGCGGGACTCGCGCTGCACTGCGCCATCGCGCCGATGAACCGGTTCGCCCGCAAGCACTACTTCTATCCGGACCTGCCGAAGGGCTATCAGATCTCGCAGTACGAGCTGCCGATCTGCGAGCATGGCTGGCTGGAGATCGGGCAGAACGGGACCAGCAAGCGCGTCCGCATCCGGCGGGCGCATCTGGAGGAGGACGCGGGCAAGAACCTCCATGCGGGGATTGTCGGGGCGTCGCACGTGGATTTGAACCGGGCGGGGACGCCGCTGCTGGAAATCGTGACCGAGCCGGACATGAGCTCGCCGGACGAGGCGGTCGCCTACCTGAAGGCGCTGCGCGACATCCTGGTCTCCCAGAAGGTCTGCGACGGCAACATGGAGGAGGGGAGTTTCCGGTGCGAGCCGAATCTCTCGCTCCGGCCAGCCGGCGCGAAGGAGTTCGGCACCAAGGTCGAGCTCAAGAACATCAACTCCTTCAAGTTTGTGAAGGCGGCGATGGAGTATGAGATCAAGCGGCAGGCGAAGGTCCTCAATGAGGGCGGGAAGGTTGCCCAGGAGACGCGGCTGTGGGATACGGAGAAGAGCGAGACGGCGGTGATGCGCAGCAAGGAAGAGGCGCACGACTATCGCTACTTCACGGACCCGGACCTCGTGCCGCTGCGGATCACGACGGAGATGGTCGAGGAGACGCGGAAGGCTCTCCCGGAATTGTCCGCCGCCAAGCACAAGCGGTTCATGGAGGAGTACGGGCTGTCGGACTATGACGCGGGCGTCCTGACGGCGGAGAAGGATTTGGCAGGCTATTTCGAAACTGTGACGCGCAAGACGGAGTGTTCTCCTAAAGAGATTGGCAAAGAGGTCAGCAACTGGGTCACGGTCGAACTGCTTGGCTTACTGCACAAGGGCAAGCCCAAGGCTGATGGGAGCATGGAGCCGTTGACGATCGGGCAGAGCCCAGTGTCTCCGCAGGAGCTGGCGGAATTGCTGGTCATGAAGCGGAGAGGCGAAATCAGTGGGCCTGCGGCCAAGCTAGTACTAGAAGAGAAGTTCTCAACGCATTATGTTTCTGCTTCACAAACAACTTCGGTCGAAGCCCTGCAAACTATTTATGGAATCGTGCAACGGAAAAACTTGGTACAGATATCAGATGAAGCAGCAATTGAGAAGATCATTGACGAGGTGATGGCCAAGAACCCGCAGCAGCTTGCCCAGTACCGGAGCGGCAAGGAGGCGGTGTTCGGGTTCCTCGTTGGGCAGGTGATGAAATCGTCCGGCGGCAAGGCGAACCCGGCCAAGGTGAACGAGTTACTGAAGAGGAAGCTGTCGGCATGAGCGGGATTGCGGCGATCAGGGCGCGGGAGATACTGGACTCGCGGGGGAACCCGACGATCGAGGTGGACGTGGCGCTGGAGTCCGGCGCGCGGGGGCGCGCGGCGGTGCCGTCGGGCGCGTCCACCGGCACGCGCGAGGCTCGCGAACTGCGCGACGGCGACAAGAAGCGCTATCTCGGCAAAGGTGTTTCCAAGGCCGTCGCCAATGTGCGGACTGTGCTGGCGCCCTCGCTGTTGGGAAGGGACGCGGCGGATCAGGTCGGGATCGACCGGAAGATGATCGCACTGGACGGCACGCCCAATAAGGGCAAACTGGGCGCCAACGCCATCCTGGGCGTGTCGCTCGCCGTGGCCAAGGCCGCAGCCGCCGAGGCGGGCCTGCCGCTCTATCGCTACCTCGGAGGCGCAAACGCGCACGAACTGCCCGTCCCGCTGATGAACGTGATCAACGGCGGGGCGCACGCGGACAACAATCTGGACCTGCAGGAGTTCATGATCGTGCCGGTCGGCGCGCCGACGTTCGCGGAGGCGCTGCGGATGGCCGCCGAGGTCTTCCACACCCTGAAGGCGCTGCTGAAGAAGAGAGGTCTCAGCACCGCGGTGGGCGATGAAGGCGGTTTCGCCCCGAATCTCGGCTCGAACGAGGAGGCGCTGGCGCTCATCGTGCAGGCCATCGAAGCGGCGGGCTATAAGCCGGGCCAGGACGTAGCTCTGGCGTTAGACCCTGCGGCCAGCGAATTCTATGAAAATGGCCGGTACGTGATGAAAGGCGAAACGCAGGCGCAGCGTTCCAGTGAAGACATGATAAAATATTACGAGGGTCTTCTCAGCCGGTACCCGATCGTGTCGATCGAGGACGGGCTGAGCGAGCAGGACTGGAAGGGCTGGAAGATGCTGACGGAGCGGCTGGGGCAGCGAGTGCAGCTCGTCGGAGACGACATCTTTGTGACCAACCCGGAGATTTTTGCGAAGGGGATCGCGGAGGGTCTGGGCAATTCGATCCTCATCAAGCTGAACCAGATCGGGACGCTGACCGAGACGCTGGAGACGATCGAGATGGCGAAGCGCGCCGGCTATACGGTCGTCGTGTCGCACCGGTCCGGGGAGACCGAAGACGTCACGATCGCGGACCTGGCCGTGGGCCTGAACGCCGGTCAGATCAAGACGGGCTCGCTGTCGCGGACTGACCGGACGGCCAAGTATAATCAGTTGCTGCGGATCGAGGAAGAGCTGGAAGGGACCGCGCGCTATCGGGGTCGCGCGGTCTTCACGGGGAAGGCGGCCGGATGAGGACGAGGCCGAATCAGCGGAAGACGGCCCTCAAGGCCAAACAGAAGCGGCGCTGGGCGGTCTACGTGATCGGCGGCGGCCTCCTGATGAGCTATTTCACCTATGAGTTCTTCTTCGACAGCATGGGCTTTATGAAGTACCTCAACATGAAGCGGACCCAGGGGCAGATTGCGGAAGAGATCAAGGGGATCGAGGAAGAGAATGCCCGCCTGAGGAAAAATATTTCGGCGGTCAAACACGATCCGGCCGCGCTGGAAGGCCTCGCCCGCGACCGGCTCGGATTGGTGAAGGAAGGCGAAACGGTCTTCCTGATCCCGCCCGGTACCAAGCAGAACCAAGCCACGCGTCCGAGCGGCTTCCCGGCGGAGCGGCCGTGAGCGTCGCCGTGTCCTACCGCTCCGGGTTCGTCGCGCTGGTGGGCCGGCCGAACGTGGGAAAGTCGACGCTCCTGAACCGCATCCTCGGCGAGAAAGTCGCCATCATTTCGGACAAGCCACAGACGACCCGGACCCGGATCCTCGGCGTCAAGCATCTGCCCGGCGCCCAGATGGTGTTCCTCGACACGCCCGGCATCCACAAGCCCAAGTTTGAGCTCAACAAGCGCATGGTCGAGGTGGCCTTGCACGTGCTTGATGAAGTGGACCTGGTTTTCTTCATGGTCGAGGCCACGGAACCGCCGGGCCATGGCGACCGTTTCGTGCTCGAGCGGCTCAAGGAGCGTGACGTGCCGGTGGTGCTGGTTGTTAACAAGGTGGATCTCGTCAAGAAGTTGCGCCTGCTGCCGCTGATCGACGAATACAGCCGGATGCACGGGTTCGCCGACATCGTGCCCGTCTCGGCCAAAACCGGCGAGGGCGTGGATCGCCTCCTGGCCCTGGCCCTGGCCCGCATGCCGGAAGGGCCGGCCTACTTCTCGGAGGACGTCGTGACGGATCAGCCGATGCGCGTGCTCGCGGCGGAGATCATCCGGGAGAAGCTCCTGCAGAAGACACGCGACGAGCTGCCGTTCGCCATCGCGGTCGGCATCGACTCCTTCAAGGAGGAAGGACGGATGGCGAGAATCAGCGCGACCATCTATGTGGAGAAGGATTCCCAGAAGGCCATCGTGATCGGCAAGCATGGTCAAATTCTTAAGGATGTCGGGACGTATGCCCGCATCGACATGGAGAACCTCTTCGGCATGAAGGTGTTCCTTGAGCTCTGGGTCAAGGTGAAGGAGGCCTGGCGGCAGGACGAGCGCATGCTCGTGGAGCTGGGGTATTGATGTATCGCATCGACGCCAAGAGCGACAGGCCTGACAAAGGGGCCGGGGCCACGCGAGCTGCGAGCCGGTTCGACGTGATTCTGGACTCCATGGGCCGCCTGTTGCGCCGCGGCGCCATCGGCAACCTGGAGCGCATGGTCTCCAAGATGCATCCGGCCGACGTTGCCAAGGTCCTGCATCACTTGAACAGCGCGCAGGAGAAACGGACCGTCTTCGAGCTGATCAAGCCGGACGGCACCAAGGCCCAGGTGCTCAGCGAAATGGACGAGGAGGATATCGGCGAGACGCTGACCGACGTCCCGGCGGCCGATATCGCCATGCTGATCAGGGACCTGCCGGACGACGACCAGGCCTACGTCCTGACCTGCCTGTCGAAGGAGCGCTCCCAGGACATCCTGAAGCTGATGAAGCCGGAGGACTCGGCGGAGGTCAAAGACCTCCTGCAGTACGAGTCCAAGACCGCCGGCGCCATCATGACGACGGAATATTTTTCCCTGCCGGAGCACACGACGGCGGAAGAGGCGATCCACAAGCTTCAGGGGTCCAAGGACACCGGCAATGTGTTCTACGTCTACGTCACCGACAAGGACGAGAAGCTTGTGGGTGTCCTCTCGTTGCGCCAGCTTCTGCAGGTCTCCCCGCATACCCGCCTCGGGACCATGATCAAGCGGGAGGTCATCAGCGTCGCCACCGACACCGACCAGGAGGAGGTGGCCAAGCTGGTGGGCCGCTACAACCTGCTCGCGATCCCGGTTGTGGACAGGGACAACACCCTGGTCGGGATCATCACGGTGGACGACGTGGTGGACATCATCCATGACGCCGCCACCGAGGACATGCTGAAGATGTCCGGGACCCAGATCGAGGAGGAGGACGTGCTCATGCACTCCTCGGTCTTCCAGACGGTCCGTCACCGCGTCCCCTGGCTCTTGACCAACCTGATCGGGAGCATCATCTCGGGGTCGATCCTGTGGTTCTTCCGCTACACGATTGAAGAAGTCGTGGCCCTGGTCACGTTCATCCCGGTCATCGCCGCCATGGGAGGGAACGTCGGTCTGCAGTCGTCCACGCTGATCATCCGCGGGCTGGCCACGGGCCGCATCGAGCTCTCGGACGTCAAGCGGGTGTTCATGCGCGAGGTCCAGATCGGTTTCCTCATCGGTCTGCTGTGCGGCGTCGTGGTCCTCTTCGTGGCCGCCGTCATGCACATCAATCTGACGCTGGGGCTGGTCGTGGGCTTTGCCATGGTGTGCGCGCTGGTCGTGTCCACGTCCATGGCCACGATCATGCCGGTCGTGCTGAAACGCTACGGCGTGGATCCGGCCGTCGCCGCCGGCCCGTTCGTGACCACGGCGAACGACATCACGGGGATCGCGATCTATCTCAGCCTCGCCACGGCCGTTCTCGCTCATTTGAAGTAGGAACCGGAAGAGGATGCCCCTCCTCAAGACCCCCGCCGTCGTCCTCAAAAGCCGCAAGTGGGGGGATGCCGACCGGATCGTCACCTTCTTCACCCTGAAACACGGCAAGATCCGGGGAGTCGCCCGGGGGGCCCGGCGGATGAAGAGCCGCTTTGGCAGTTCCCTGGAGCCCTTCGTCCACTGCGACCTCGTGCTGTTCGAAAAGCCGGGCGATACCCTGTATCGCGTCTCCCAGACCGACATCAGCCACGCCTTTCCGTCCATCCGGACCTCGCTTGAGGCGATCACCGGCGCGGCCCGGCTCGCCAACCTGGCGGGCGCGGTGACGGCCGATGGCGATGCGGTGCCGCACGTGTTCCATGCGCTGCTGGAAGGCTTGCGGGCGATCGAGGACAGTGGCGATCCGGTGCTCACGGCGGCCCTCTACGAGTTGGAAATCCTGCGTTTCGCGGGGTACCTGCCGCACATGGATCGCTGCAACGCCTGCCAGGAGCGGACCAATGGAGGGGCGTGGTTCTTTTCCCCCCGTGCGGGAGGCACGGTCTGCCAGGCCTGCGTCCGGCGGGAGCCCGTGCGGTGCCCAGCCATGTCGCCGGCGTGCCTGGCATTTTTCCGCCAGGCGCTCCGTATGGAGCTGACCCTCCTGCCACGCCTCAAGCCCACGGCGGCTATCCGCAACGAACTGTACGAAGTCATCGAGCTGTACGTGGAATGCGTGGCCGGGCGGCGCATGCCGCGCGCGCAGGGCATGGTTGCGGCGGAAAAGCGGCCGGCGTATCGATCCGGAGCGGCCGTGCATGTCTGACCACGTCGGATACGGCGGCGTGATCGCCCGGTTCGCCGGCAAGGCCTTCGTGGCCGTTGGATTTATCCTGGGAACCTACGGCCTGACAGAGGGCAACGAGACGATCAAGCAGACGGCGCTGGGTCTGCTGATCACCGGTATCCTGGCGTCCGCCTACGGGGCGTACCATTGGATCAGAAATCGGGGCGTGACGGCCGATCAGGATGGAACGAACAAGCCATGAATGACGCGGTCGAACCCAAGGACATGGACTGGATCGAGAACGGCGTGCTCGGCATCGAGTGGAGCGACGGCCACAAGGGTGTCTATCCGATCCGCTATCTCCGCCAGCACTGCCCCTGCGCGGCCTGCACGGACGAGTGGACGGGCGAGTTGCGGATCAAGCCGGACAGCGTTCCCATGTTCATTGGGGTCCAGGATGTCGAGCCGGTCGGACGGTACGCGTTGCGGTTCCGCTGGAGCGACGGCCACGATACGGGCCTCTACTCCTTTTCCATCCTGCGCAACAAGTTCTGCCGCTGCCCGCTGTGCAAAGCCGAGCAGAAGAAATAAGGAGGCCGCGCATGTCCGCACAATCCGCATCGTCGAATCATGTCGTGATCACGGAGACCGTTGTCCGCCTCTACGTGTTTCTCGCGCAGACCCTGGATCGCAGTCTCGACCAGGCCCAGCGGGAGTCGTTTCCCGAGAAAGAGCATCAGGCCTTTCTGACCGAGGCCCGGAACAGGATGCGAGACATGCTTGCGGTGAATCCCGTGGTCAAGGGGAAGGTTGACGAGGAGTGCAGCCGGGTGCTCGCGCTGGCCGGGTCCTATCTCACGAAAGGCGCGGGACAGAAAGACGCGCTTGAGCAGATCACGCGTGAGCGCGCCCTCCTGAAGACGAAGCTGGCGGCGCTGAGCGATCTCCTGGCCGTCTTCCGCGCGTTGTGACCGGAGTCTTATGCCTCGACGAGTTTCTGCCTTTGCGCTGGCGCTGTGCGTCTTTTTGGCGCCGTGTCCCGTTGCCGCCGCGACCGTCCATGAGTTGCTGGAGCAGGGGGACCGGCTGACGCAGACGGATGACGGATTTCCGGACTCGTTCACTCGCGCGTTCGCCTTGTACGAGCAGGCGGTGGCGCTCGATCCGCAGAACCCGCTTCCCTACATCCGGACGGCGCGGGCGTGCCTGGCTCTGGGCGATTGGCTTGGCAAGGATAATCTGCAATGGTATGAGCGGGGGGAGCAGGCCGCCGAGCGTGCGCTGGCGCTGAAGGAGGACAGCGCCGAGGCCCACTTCCTTCTCGCCGCGAACAGAGGGAACGTCGTCAACCTGCGGCCGTTCTGGAAAGTCTCGCCGACGGTCATCGCCGATCTGGAGAAGCACCTCCAGCGCGCGCTGGAACTGGATCCGCGCCATGCCCGCGCCCTGCACATGATGGGTATCCTGCTCGATGAGACGCCGGGCCCGCTGCGCCTGCTTCTCCATGGCAGGAAGGAACAGATCGAAGGCTATCTCACGCGGGCCGTGGAAGCGGACGCGAACAGGTACACCTACATCCGGTGGAGCCTCGTCGAGTTCTATCGCGATGCCGGGCGGCCCGCCCAGGCCCGCGCGCAGGCGCAGGCCTTGCTGGCGATGACCGGTTCGGTGGACCGCCGCATGTGGGCGGAGAAGTACCGTCCGGCGGCCGAAGCCTTCCTCAAGAGCCTTGCCGCTCAATAATAAGTCCTCTAGAATGCCCTTATGAATGCTCCCGATTTGCCGTCGATGATCCGGGCCGACCTGGCCCGGCACGCCTGGTGGGTCATTTACCTCCGCTACATCTGCGCCGCCGCGATCGTCCTGGGCACCATCATTCTGACCCAGAGCATGGGCGCCAGACTGGACAGCGAGCCCCTGTACGGGATTGCCGGCGCCCTGGTCGCGGCCAACGTTTTGTACGGGGCTCATCTCAGCCGCGCTGCGCGGCGGACCGGGGCGGCGTCGCCGGAGGCGGCCGCCCGCTCGCTGATCTTACAGATCGGCATGGACCTGTTTCTCCTGACCCTGCTGCTGCATTTCTCGGGCGGGGTGACGAATCCGCTCGCAACGCTCTCCGTCGGGCCGGTTCTCCTGGCGGGATTTCTGCTCTCTGTGCGGTCCGCCTATGCGCTTGCCGCTCTTGCGGTGTTCCTGTATGCAGGCATGGCGATCCTGGAATACCGGCTCATCATCCCGCACGTGTCGATCCCGGGGCTGTTTTCTCCGACGGCGTTTCGCAATGAATCTTTTGTGCTGGTGGCCCTCACGGCGTTTTGCACGGCGGTCGGGATGGCCGCGCTGATCAGCCTGATGGTGAGCGGCCGGCTGCGCGGGCAGGATGCAGGCGAGGAGGAATCCGAGCCGTGATGGCCGGGATTCTCCTGTGCGGGATGGTCTTGGCGGTCCAACCAGGCGAGGCCGGGTCCCCTCCGGCGGCCACGTCGCCCGTCGAGGAGCGGCTTGCGGCCGTGCGCAGCGCCCCGACCGATCCGCGTGCCAGGCTGGAGCTGGGCCTGGCGTATCTCCAGGCGGAGGAGTACGACTTCGCGATGGCCGAACTGGTCGAAGCGATCAAGCTCAATCCCGACAACAAGGACAATCTGGCGGCCCAGGCGAATTATCATCTCGGGACCGTGCTCCTGGCGGTCGACCGCGCGGCCATGGCGGTCAACGCCTTTCGCGAAGCGCTCAAGCTCGGTTGGAAGGACTCCGGAGTGTACCTGTCTCTTGGGCAGGCGCTCACCAGCCAGGGAAAGTTCGACGAGGCGATCGTCCACTACCGGGAAGCCCTTCGGTTGGCGCCCGGCGCGACCGAGGCCTATGCGGGGCTTGGCCTCGCCTACGAGGCGTCCGGCCGCGTGGATGAGGCGGTGACGCAGTACGAACGCTATCTCCAGTCCGCGCCGGCGACGGACGACCATGGCGTTGACGCGATCAGGCAGCGGCTGGCGAAATTGAAAGAGCGGCGGAGGATGTAATCGTGCAGTGTCATGATCTGTCGCGGCAAAGGCTGGAGATCGGCGTTGACACCCTTCCTGCCCCCTCCTATACTGCGCCCACAGGGCAGGAGATAAATTATGGAACGAGTGAAAATTGGGTTGTGCGGTCTGGCAATAGCCTTCCTTGTAAGTGGGTGCGCCACGACCAGCGGGATAACTCCGCAAGAAAAACGCCAGGCTATTCTCTCCATGAAGAGTAAGGTGCTGACGGAGCTGTACGAGAATCGCTCCAAGGCCAGAGCCGAGATTGCCGCGGCGCCGGGGTATGCCGTGTTCAGCAACGCCAACATCTACCTCTTTTTCGTCGGCGTCGGAGGCGGGCATGGCGTCGTTCATGACAATAAGACCGGCAGGAATACTTTTATGAAAATGGGAGAGGCCGGCGTCGGGTTGGGGCTTGGAGTGAAGGATTTTCGCGTGGTGTTCATTTTCCATGACCGGGCCGTCATGGAAAAGTTCATCGGCAGCGGCTGGGAATTTGGAGGGCAGGCCGATGCGGCGGCCAAGGCCGGTGAAAAAGGCGCTGCTGTCGGAGGTGAAGCCGTAATTGACGGCATCACCGTTTATCAGATGACGGAAAGCGGGCTCGCGCTCCAGGCGACGGTTAAGGGAACCAAGTACTGGAAAGATGACGAGTTGAATTGAGCGGATGCGTTAACCGCGAGCACGACAACGAAGCGGTTCTCTCAGTGCAGGTCTATTTCTAAAGGGACGCGGCGGCCTTAAAACGACTGGTTCACCGGGAGCGCAAGCGTCAAGTAGCGGCCTTTTTCCTCGTAGAGAATCTGCTTAAGCAGTAAGCCGTCGAGCGCGCGCGTGACCGCCGCGTCGTCGTATGCGTGCTCTCCTTTCCGATCGTTCAGCTCTCCGCGGATCTGCCCGAAGGATCTGGGCGCCTCATTGCAGAACTCGATGATGCCGGCCTGCGGCCAGTCGTAGCGCTCCTTCACGGGTTTCTCGGCCACCCGGCCGTCGAAGATCGTGACGAAATCGGGGGCCTTCGAATAGTAGAGGAACGGCTTGTCGTCCGAGGCGTGCCGGCGTTTCCATTCCTGCGTCGCGCGGGTCAGTTCTTCGATCAGGCCCGGGTCCACGCGTTTCTCGATGAGCTCGTACTCGAAGTCATAGGCGATCTTCTCGACGTCCACGAGGCGGGGATCGTAGGCGTAGGCGTAGGCCAGGCCGGGACCGGTGATCCGGATGCCGTTTTCCTTGGGCCATTTCCAATAGGGACTGAACCGCTCGAGCCACAGCTCCCCCACGGCCTCCGGCGGCTGGAAATGAAGGATCGAGGGAATCAGGCCGATCTGGCGCCGGTAGTCCTCGTTGGTCTCTCCCGGGAACCCGAGCAGGATGTTCCAGGACACGTGGATGCCGTAGTAGCCGCTCCACTTCAGCATCTGGAGGTTCTGCAGGGGGCTGACGCCCTTTTTCATCTCCGTGAGCTGGCGCTGGCTGAGGCTCTCGATGCCGGGCTGCATGGACTTCACCCCGCCGTGCGCGAGCGTCCGGATCTGGGACTTGTTTAAGTTGCTCTTGGTTTCGATGAAGACCTCGAGGTCGAGCCGCTCCGCCGCGAACTTCGCAAACAGCTCGTCGATGTACTTCATGTCGATGATGTTGTCCACGAAGCGGAACCGGGTGGTGTTGTAGCGGCTGGCGAGGAACGTGAATTCCTCGAAGACCTGCGCGGGCGATTTGGAGCGGAACTCCATGCTCTGCGCGTTCAGCCCGCAGAAGGTGCAGTGGTGCTTCTCGCCCCACCAGCAGCCGCGGGACGCCTCATACAGCAGGATGCGATTCAGGCTTTGCGACCGCTGGGGGTCAAGTTGATCGAGAAGCGCGAAATAATCGTCGTAATCCGGCGGGCCGGTCTTGTGAAACTCGGTGAAGAGGTGCGGGCTCGGCGTGAACTGAACCCTGCCGTCCTTCCGATAGGCCACCCCGGCCGGAGGGTCACCGGCCTTGTTCTCCAGGATGTGTCTGGCGAGCGCCGGAAACGCCACTTCCCCTTCGCCCACCACCACGTAGTCGATCCAGGGCCAGGCCCGCAGGTGCTCCAGCCCCATCTCGCCGTCGAAGTTCGCGCCGCCGAACACGATTTTGACGGAAGGGTAGAGGTCCTTGATCAGCTTCGCCATCGTCAGGCTGGCGATGTTCTGGTCGAAGGTCGAGGTGAACCCGACGAGCTTGTATTGGCTCCAGTCGATCTCGGTCAGCATCCGCGTGAGGTATTGGGGGGCGCCTTTCAGTTTGAGCTCTTCCAGGTACGACGGGGGACAGCCGGTCTCGCGGGCCACCGATTCGAAGAGGGGCTTGAAGGTGCGGGGATACTCGCTGTTCTTAGGATTGTCGTGGAACAGGAGATGCGAGAAGAGCCAGTCGCCGAGCAGGCCCCGTTTCTCGCACAGCACTTCGTACAGGGGCGGGCCGATCTGGTAGGCGAAGTGCAGGTACAGGTGGTAGGTCTTGACGCCGATCCCCTGCGCTTTCAGCAGCGAGGCCAGGGTGCCCAGTTGAATGGACGGGTACCGGCCCGAACTGAAGGGCATGTTGACCAGCGCGACCGGCGCGTTGCTACTCATAGGACTCGAAGCTACACCCCCTTCCTGAAGTTCGTCAAGGAGGTGCTATGTGCCGAAGTTGACAATAAGAGCCCTGATGGTGGTACCCTAACTGCGATGAAACGGATTCGACTCATGGCCGTCGCGCTGGCGGCGATCTATTTTCTCCTCGCGTTCAATGCTTACGCCTGTCTGATCCCGCTATATGGGAATGTGCAGGTGGAGAAGGGCAGCGACTGCGCCATGCCTAAAGAGCAGCCGGTCCGCGACGCCTGCGATGCCTTCAAGGCCGTCGGCGTCCAGACGCCTTCTTCCGCCCAACCGCTTCCTGATTGCCACTCGCAGGTGGTGGTGGGTGAGCCGGCTTCGGTTTCGATTCTCACTCCGGTTCAGTCTCGCCACTACGATCTCTCCGGCAGTCCGCCCTTTCTTGACCGCGATCCGCTCTCTCTGACCTCGATCCTCCGCATCTGATCCGCCGCACAAGCTGACTCTGCCTGGTTTTCGCCCGGGCTCCGTATGCCTTCATTTTTCGGAGGACAGCGCCATGTGTGTGCGTCTCATCTTGTTCGTCGTCATTGGGATTCTTTCTGTGGGTCTGGAAGGAACCCTTCATTCCGCTGAAGCCGAACCGCTACAACTTGATGCCGTCGTCGCCGAAGCTCTCGTGCGGAATCCCGAGATCCAGGCGGCCCGGCATCGGTGGCAGGCAGCCCAGGAACGTGCCCCGCAAGCCGCCGCGCTGGACGATCCCGAGTTCAAGGTCGAGCTGTTCAATTACCCCAACCGGCTCTCCCCCGACGCCTCGGCCAACACGATCTTCGGCCTCTCGCAGCGCTTTCCCTATCCGGGCAAGCGGGGTCTCAAGGAAAGCCTGGTGGTGAGAGAGGCCGGGATGGCCGCCGCCCTGCTCCGGGCCAAAGAGCGAGAAGTGGCCGCGCAGGCCAAGAACGCCTACTACGAGGTGTTCCTCGCGCACAAGGCGATCGAGGTGCACCACCGGCAGATCGACCTGTTGAAAGAGTTCTTCGAGATCGCCAACGCGCGGTTTCGGGCCGGCAAGGGGGCGCAGGTGGATGTACTGAAGTCCACGGTCGAAATCTCGAAGCTGTCCAATGAGCTGCCCGTACTGGACCAGCAACTGGAAACTGCGAAGGCCAAACTCAATCTGTTCCTGAGTCGCGATCCTCAGTCCCCGCTGGGAGAGCCGGTCGAGCCGGTCGGACTCGGCGGGAAGGGAGCGCGGTCGACGCTCGACGAGCTGTACCGGACGGCGATTCAGAACCGCCCCGAGCTGCGGGCCTTGGACCTTGAAATCGCCAGGAGTCAGACGGCCGCCGCATTGGCGCAAAAGCAGTTGTACCCGGATTTCAACGTGACCCTCAATCGGTTTCAAAACTTTGACGCGCGGGACGGCTTCGGCGGCGGAGTCACCATGAGCCTCCCGTTTTCTTTCTGGACTAAGCCCAAATACGACGCGGGAGTCCGTGAGGCAACGGCCAACGTGGACTCGGCCAGAGCGGTCTTCCAGGCGTTGCAGAACCAGATCCTGTTCGAGGTGAAGGATCTTCTGGCCAGGATCGAGGCGGCGGAGAAGATGATCACGCTCTACAAGACCACCGTCCTGCCTCAGTCGCAACAGACGCTGGAGTCCGCCCGGATCGGCTACCAGACGGGCAAGGCGGAGTTTCTGACCCTGCTGGATGCCGAGCGGGCGATCAAGGACTTTCAGCTCGCCTATTATCGGGTCCTGGCCGAGTCTGAACAACGGATCGCCGACCTGGAGCGGGCGGTCGGCACGGATCTGAATCGGTAGAGGCGGTTCGCGAACCGCCCCTACGGCGGAGAAGGAGGAAGTCGGATGAATACCGAGGTGCAACGAAAAGGCATTTTGATAGCTGCAGCCGGCGTGCTCGCCGGACTTGCCGGGGGCTACTTCACGGCTCACATGATGATGAGTGACATGGCCGGCATGAAGCCCACGGGCATGAAAAGCATGGGAGAAAAGGGCGCAGCAAGCAGCGTCCCTACTGGTGCCGTCGCCATTCCGGCCGTCATGCGGCAGTTGATCGGGGTCCGCAGCGCGCCTGCTGCCGTCGCTCCGTTGACGCAGGAGATCCGGACGGTCGGGACCGTGGACTACGACGAACGCGGGTATAGCCAGGTCACGCTGAAAGTCTCCGGATGGGTCCGGGAGGTCTTCGTCGATTCGGTCGGTCGTCCGGTACGCAAGGGCGAACCGCTTTTTACCCTGTACTCGCCGGACTTGCTGGCCACGCAGGATGAGTATCTGCTGGCCTTGAAGGCGAAGGCGCAACTGGGCACCAGCCCGCTGGCCGAGGCGAAGGAGAACGCCGCCGCACTGGTTGCGAGCGCACGGGAACGCCTTCGGCTCTGGGATTTAACCGACGCGCAGATTGCGGCCCTGGAGCAGCGCGGGAAAGCCGAGCCGGTGCTCACGGTGTACGCGCCGGCCTCCGGAATCGTGCTCAAGCGCGAAGCCCTGCCGGGCAAGTACGTGGAGCCCAACACCACCCTGTATGAGGTGGCGGATATATCCACGGCCTGGGTCTATGCCGACATCTACGAGTCCGAAGTCGCGGCGGTGCAGCTCAATCAACCGGCCTTGGTGGAGTTCGCCGCCTATCCAGGTGAGACCTTGCGGGCCAAGGTCACCTACATCCATCCCTCGTTGAATGAAGCGGCCCGCACGGTGCGGGTGCGGCTGGAGTTGCCGAATCCGGGACTCAAGTTGAAGCCGGGCATGTTCGGAACGGTGACGCTGCGCACCAATTCGGCCAAGGCGTTGGTCGTGCCCAAGGAAGCGGTGCTGGATACCGGTCTGCGTCAGCTCGTGTTCCTGGATCGAGGGCAGGGCGTCTATCAACCCTATCCCGTCAAACTGGGGCGGCGGAGTCAGGATCAGGTTGAAGTCCTGGACGGCATCAAAGAAGGGGATCGGGTCGTCACGTCGGCGAACTTCCTGCTGGACGCGGAGAGCAAGCTGGCGTCGGCCGGCGGCATGCAAGAAATGATGGGCCGGATCGGGATGGCCGACTGGCAGATGCAGGGCGCGCGCGAGAAGAAGATGCAAGACATGCAAGGCATGGACGATAAGAAGGACATGAAATGATCGCACGACTCATCGAAGCGAGTGCCCGGAACCCGGTCCTGGTGATCCTGGGCGTGCTGTTGCTGGCCGCCTGGGGCCTGTGGGCGGTCTTCGCGGTCCCGTTGGACGCAATCCCGGACCTGTCCGATGTCCAGGTGATCATCTATACCGAGTGGCCCGGCCGGAGCCCCACGTTGATCGAAGACCAGGTGACCTATCCGATCGTCACGTCCATGCTGGCGGGCCCGCGGGTCAAACGGGTGCGTGGGGTGTCGGAATACGGGGTCTCCTACGTGTACGTGATCTTCGAGGATCGGACCGATCTCTACTGGGCGCGCAGCCGCGTCCTCGAATACATGCAGAAGCTCACCGACAAGCTGCCGGCGGGAGTCTCGCCGACCCTGGGTCCGGACGCCACCGGCGTTGGATGGGTCTATCAATACGCGTTGGTGGATGAGTCCGGAGCGCATGACCTGGCACAGCTCCGGAGCCTCCAGGACTGGTATCTGCGCTATCAACTGGAGAGCGTGCCGGGCGTGGCGGAGGTGGCGGCAATCGGCGGGTTCGTCAAACAGTACCAGATCGAGGTGGACCCGAACACGTTGGCGGCCTATCGGCTGCCGATCAAGACCGTGATCGAGGCGGTGCGCGACAGCAACGCCGAGGTGAGCGGCCGCGTGCTGGAGATGGCCGGGACCGAGTACGTCATCCGGGGGCGGGGCTATCTGCGCTCGATCGAAGACATCGAGCTCGTGCCGGTCGGCACGGATAAACGCGGCACGCCGATCCTGGTCCGGGACATTGCACGTGTCCAGATCGGGCCTGACCAGCGGCGAGGCATCGCGGAGTTGGACGGGAAGGGCCAGACCGTCGGCGGCATCGTGGTCATGCGGGCCGGCGAGAACGCGCTGGCCGTGATCGAGCGGGTGAAGGCGCGTCTGGAGGAGGTCAAGCGGACGCTGCCCCAGGGCGTGCGCGTCGTCCCGACCTACGACCGCTCGGACCTCATCCATCGGGCCATCGCGGTGCTCCGCGAGAAGCTGGTGGAAGAGAGCGTCATCGTGAGTCTCGTCGCGGTGCTGTTTCTCTTCCACCTGCGGAGCGCGCTGGTGGCCATCCTCATCCTGCCGGTGGCGGTTCTCCTGGCCTTCATTCCGATGGCGTACCTGAAGGTCACGTCCAACATCATGTCGCTCGGCGGGATCGCCATCGCCATCGGGGCTATGGTGGACGCGGCCATCGTGATGGTCGAGAACGCGCACAAGCGGTTGGAGCAGAATCCTTCAGCCGACCGCATCGAGACCATCATTGCCGCTGCGAAGGAAGTCGGGCGGCCGCTCTTTTTCTCGCTGCTGGTGATCGCCGTGTCCTTCCTGCCGATCTTTGCTCTGGAGGCGCAGGAGGGCCGCCTGTTCGCGCCGCTCGCCTACACCAAGACCTTCGCCATGCTTTTCGCGACGGCGCTGTCGGTGACGCTGGCGCCGGTGCTGATGGTTGTGCTGATCCGCGGCCGCATCCGGGCCGAGACGCGCAACCCGCTCAACTGGGTCCTGATCGCGCTCTATCGGCCGATCCTGTCGGGCGCGCTTCGCGTGCGTTGGCTCACGCTTTTCTTGGCAGTGGTGGCGATGGGAGTCACGGCGCCCGTCTTCGCGCGGCTCGGCGCGGAGTTCATGCCGCCGCTGAATGAAGGCACGATCCTCTATATGCCGACCACGGTGCCGGGTCTCTCGATCACCGAGGCGGTCAAGGTTTTGCAAGTCCAGGACCGGTTGCTGACGACGTTTCCGGAAGTGGAACGGGTGTTCGGGAAAATGGGCAAGGCGCCGACCGCGACCGACCCGGCCTTCACGGGGATGGCCGAGATCACCGTGTCGCTCAAGCCCGAGAGTCAATGGCGGCCCGGCATGACCTGGGACCGCCTGCTGGACGAGATGGACGAACGCCTGCGCATCCCGGGCTTTCCGAACATCTGGTGGATGCCGATCCAGACCCGTACGGAGATGATCACGACTGGTGTGCGCAGCCCCGTTGGGATCAAAGTGCTGGGGCCCGATCTGAAGCAGATCGAAGAAATCGGCAAGCAGATCGAAAAGGCGCTGGCACACGTCCCCGGCACGCGGAGCGTCTTCGCGGAGCGGCTGAACGAAGGGTACTACCTGGACCTGATCGTGAACCGGCGCGAGGCGGCCCGCTACGGCCTGACGGTCGGCGACGTGCAAGCGGTCATCACATCGGCCATCGGCGGGGAGACCGTGACCACGACGGTCGAGGGGCGCGAGCGCTATCCGGTGAGCGTGCGCTACAAACGCGAATTGCGCGACGATCCGGATCGGCTCAAGCGCGTGCTGATTGCGACACCAAGCGGCGCGCAGATCCCGCTGGGGCAGGTCGCCGACGTGATCATCACCAGAGGGCCGCCGTCGATCTCCGATGAGAGCGGGGCGCTGGCCGGTCTGGTGTCCGTGACGGTCGGCGGGCGCGACCTGCGCGGCTACGTTGAGGACGCCCAACGAGCTGTCCAGCAGCAGATCACGCTGCCGCCCGGCTACACCTTAAAATGGTCGGGCCAGTACGAGCATCTTTTGCGCGCCGAGGAACGGTTGAAGCTGGTGGCGCCCGTGACGCTCGCCCTGATCCTCTTACTGCTCTATCTCAATTTCCGGTCGCTGGCGAAATCGCTGATCGTGCTGCTGTCCGTGCCGTTCGCCGCGATCGGCGCGATCTGGTACCTCCACTACCTTGGCTACAATCTGAGCGTGGCGGTTTGGGTGGGGATCATCGCGCTCGCCGGGGTGGCGGCGGAAACCGGAGTCGTCATGCTGGTCTATCTTGACGAGGCCTACGAACGGCGCGCGCGCGAAGGCCGGATGAACTCAGTCCAGGACCTGCGCGAGGCCATCATGGAGGGCGCCGTCCAGCGGGTCCGGCCCAAGATGATGACGGTGGCGGCGATCATGGGTGGCCTGCTCCCGATCATGTGGACCACGGGCACGGGGGCCGACGTGATGAAACGCATCGCCGCGCCGATGATCGGCGGCATGGTCAGCTCGACGGTCCTGACTCTCTTGGTGATCCCCGTGATTTACGCCCTGTGGCGCGGGCGATGGCGATGCTGAGGATTTGAACGGCCCGTGAAGGCTTGTTTAAGGGGTCTTTGGCTGATACCCGGTGCACTGGATCACCGGGAGCGGAGGATACTTGCGGAATCGGGGGTCGGTTTCGGACAGGCCGCACCGATAGAAGACGCTGCCGGATGCGGTGGTAATCGCGGCTGCATGGCGGCAGGTGTGGCAGAGGCCGATCGGGTCCACCGTACTAGGCTACTTGTGTTCGCCGAGGCTGCGCTCGTAGAGCAACACTTTCCAGCCTTCTTCCTCGCTCAGGAACTGGCCGACTATGGGGAGCATGCCCGTTCCGGGGATCTGGCCGGTCTGTCCGAGGCTGCCGTTCTGCAGCACCCACATCATTTCGCCGGGCGTTCGCACCTTGTTGAATTTCGGGTTGGTGAAATTGCGCGGCTGGATAGGCAGGATCTTGGCGGCGCCGCCGTCGCCTTTGCCTTCGGGGCCGTGGCATTGAAAGCATGTGCCTCGCCCCAGGAAGATGGCCTTACCCTCCGTCAGGATTTCCGGCGTCGGCTGGAAGGGCGGCTGCAGGGCCTTGGCGGCGACCCGGTCTTTGACGGGAACGCGGGACAGGGTGATGTCGAATTCTCCGCTGGCCTGCCCGTATCCGGCGGGCGGCACCTCCGCATCGGCCAGGCTGCCGCCAAGCAAGAGTGCGAACGAGAACAGAGAAACCGTCGAGACAATACGCGTACGCACAACGTTCATCGAATCCTCCTTTACGATTGACGTGACTGCTTCCGTTGCACCAACCAGATCATAAACAGACCCAGCGCCAGCATGGGCAGGCTGAGTGCCTGTCCCATCGAGATCCAACCCGCCAGGAGTCCCAGGTGCGCGTCCGGTTCGCGGAACAATTCCACGAAGGCCCGGCACGCGCCGTATCCTGCGATGAAGGCCCAAAACACCGTTCCCGGGGCGCGGGGACGGCGGCCCATCACCCAGACCAATGCAAAGAGGAGGACCCCCTCCAGGAACGCTTCATATAATTGGGAGGGGTGCCGGCACAAGGGCCCGCCGCCGGTTCTGGCGAAGACCATGCACCAGGGCACGTCGGTCGCGCGGCCGTAGAGTTCGCCGTTGATGAAGTTCCCGAGGCGGCCCAGGCCGAGCCCGATGGGGACGGCCGGGGCCGCCAGGTCCGCGATCGTATAGTACGTCTGGCCCTTTCGCCGACAGAAGACGCCGACCGCCACGATCACGCCGAGCAGGCCGCCGTGGAAGGACATGCCGCCTTCCCATACCGCCAGCAGCTTGGCCGGGCTCTCCAAATAGTAGGGCAGGTTGTAGAAGAGGATGTAGCCGAGGCGGCCTCCCAGGATGACGCCGACGGCGGCATAGAGGATGAGATCGTGCAGGTCGTCGAGGGACAGGGTCACCTTGCGGCTTGCGGCCCTGGCTTTGATCATGAAGAACGCCGCGGTCAGCCCGAAGACATACATGAGCCCGTACCACCGGATGGCGATCGGGCCCAGTCTGAGGAGCACGGGATCAATGTCGGGATTCGGTAGCACGAGGGGTCATCCTACGGGTGTCACGCCTACTTTTCAAGCATGTCCTGAGTTTGTCGAAGGGCCTGCGTCTTGACGAACAGGCTTCTTTCCGATACACAAGGAGACCGGGCAGGTGGAATGGTCGGGGAGGATCGTGGATCATGGCTTTGGAAGAGAAGCGGGCCTACGCCCTGTATGACGCCATCCGGCGGGTGCTCGACCCGCTGAGGAAGGACTGGGACACCTTCACGCCCGCCGAGCGCGAGGTCGTTCTCAAGGAAATCGAAGGCTTCATCAGAAGCGTGAAGCCGGACGAGCCCCCGCGTTAAGGCTTTTCAACTTTGAGGATGGTGGCTTCGACGACCAGGTCTTTGCCGGCCAGGGGATCGTTGGAGTCAATCTCGGCGGTGTCGCCGGAGATCTTCACAACGCGGGCTTCGGCGCCACTCTCCCTGCTGCGGACCTTTGTCCCGACCTTCGTGCCCAGCGGGAGTTGTTCCATCTTGACTGTGCGCCGCTTGCTGTCATCGTAAGGGCCGGCCGCCTGGTCCGCCGCCAGTGCGATAATTTTCTTCTCTCCCGCCCTCATGCCCACCAGTGCGATTTCCAAGCCGGGCCAGTTTTCATGTTTACCCTGAATAAAAGAGATGGGCTTCTTGCCGATGGTACTGAGGGCGACCGATTTGTCCGGCAGCGTAATTGTATAATCCATGGTGACCTTCATGCCGTCTGCGATCACAAGAGGGGCCGGGGGGCCCTGGGGGGCTGATTTGCAGGAGACCGTTGTGCCAGCCATGCCTGCCAGCATGACGCACAGCAGAGCCCTGACCGCGTTGCGGCGGTTCATTTTTTAGGTTTCCATTGGATGATAACACTCGCTGAGCAGGTGAGCGATTCTAGCACTTTCACCCAGCCAACTCCAGCCGATGATGTTTGGTGGCCCCGGCGAGAATTGAACTCACGACAAACGGTTTAGGAAACCGCTGCTCTATCCAACTGAGCTACGGGGCCACTGAGGAGTGCTCGGGCAAACGGTAGCATGCGAAGTCGCCGTAATCAATGCGCCGAGGCGACCCCGCGATACATCTCACCCACCAGACGGGGCATCCCCGGCATCTGAAACCGTTCGAGTCGTTCCAGCATGAATCCGGCCTCCTCAATGAGCCGGTCAATCGGGCGGTTCATGTTGCAGCCCACGCCGATGCATTGCTGTAGAGGATTGAGGCGATCCTGCCAGCGCGCGACTGCGGGCGCGTTGCTGCGGCCGTGCTCCAGAAAGACGAACCGCCCACCGGGCTTGAGCACGCGGCGAACTTCCCGCAAGGCGGCCAGGACGTCCGGGATCGTGCAGAGGGTCCACGTGCTCAGGACACAGTCGAAGCGGCGATTGCCAAAGGAAAGCTGTTCGGCTGAGCCATAAACAAGCTCGACCGGCATGGGCGCAGCAGCAATTCGACGGGCGACCTTTCTCGGCAGGAGGCGCGCCGGTTCCAACGCGACCACGCCGGTCACGGCTTTCGGATAATGGACCAGGTTCAGCCCGGTGCCGAACCCGATCTCCAGCACGTCCCCATGCAGCGGACGGAGGGCTTCCTGGCGCTGCTCCTGGAGCCGCCGGCTTCCCAATGACCCAGTCCATGAGGTACGGGAACAAATATTTCGCATAGACACTCAAATTAACGACAGTATAGCAATTGTTCCGGTGGTCTATGGTACAAGCATTTCTCAATGACACGCATCTGGTGCTCCATCTCCAGCCACGGGTTCGGCCATGCCGCGCAGATGGTCCCGGTCCTGAACGAACTGGGCCGTCGGGTTCCCGGTCTCGCGGCGATCCTGCGCACACAGGTGCCCGTGCGGTTCTTCGAAAGCCGCCTGGGCATTCCCTGGGAGCTGAGTCCCGCCCCTCAGGACATCGGCTGCGTCCAGCGCGGGCCGCTCGCCATCGACGTGGAGGCGACGTGGGCGGCGTACCTGCGCTTTCACGAGGATTGGGAGACGAAGGTGGCCGCCGAGGCGCAGGCGATCCGGTCCTGCAAACCGGCGCTCGTGCTGTCGGACATCTCCTATCTCGCGATCGAGGCGGGCGCCGAAGCGAAAACGCCGGCTGTCGGGCTGTGCAATCTCACGTGGGACGGCATCCTGGCGATGTTGCTCGAATCGGACAGCCGCGAGCACCTTCAACTTATTGAGCGGATACGGCAGTCCTACCGGTCGGCCGAGTTGATGCTCCGTATCGCGCCCGGCATTCCGATGGACGCCTTCCGGAAGATCGCCGACGTGGGGCCTGTGGCCGAGCTCGTCACATCCGAAGCGGGCGCGCTTCGGGAAGCGGTCGGCGCCGGCGCGGATGAGCGGGTGGCGCTGGTGGCCTTCGGCGGGATCGCGCTGGACGGTCTTCCCTGCGATCGCCTCGATCGGATGCACGGCTGGCGCTTTGTCGTGAGCGGGCCGGTGCCGGCAGGGGCCGTGCGGATCCGCTCGGCCGATTCCATCCCGCTGTCCTTCAGCGCGTTGCTCGCCTCCGCCGACGTCATTGTGACCAAGCCGGGTTATGCCACGACTGTCGAGGCGGTCGCCTATCGAAAGCCGATTGTCTATGTCCGGCGGTACAATTTTGCGGATGAGGCGGGCCTCGTCGAGTATCTGCACCGTTACGGATGCGGCGTGGAACTGTCCGCGGAGGATTTCGCCGCGGGGCGCTGGGAATCCGCTCTGGCGGAGGCGTCGGCGGGCACGCCGAAGATCGAGGCGCCTGCCCCGACCGGAGCCGCGGAGGCGGCGGAGATTCTGGCAACGTATCTGTGAAGGCTCGGTGCTAGCGGGCAAAATCTTTGAGCCGAACCGGCAGGCGCTTGGCGCCCCAGTTTCCAGGCTGAGCTTCGAAGACGCCCGCGCAGGGCGCGCCGCAATACATGCACCGCCCGTCGTGCGTGAGATGCCATTCCGTCATCACGTACCAGTCCCGGCCGATGAGTTTCCGCCTGCATGCATGACAGTACGTGCTGCCGCCTTCCTCATCGTGGACATTGCCCGTGTACGCGTGCCGGATGCCGTTTTTCAGGGCGATGCGGCGGGCCATGGTGAGAGTCGAAGACGGAGTCGGAGACTTGTCCAGCATCTTGAAGTCCGGGTGGAAGGCGGAGAAGTGCAGCGGCACGTCCGGGCCCAGGTGCTCTACCACCCACTGGGTCAATTCCTCGAGCTCCTTCTCCGAGTCGTTCTCACCTGGAATCAACAGCGTGGTGATCTCGAACCAGACGTGTGTTTCGTGCTTGAGGTACACGAGGGTATCCAGCACCGGCTGCAGGTGCGCGCCGGTGATCTGCTTATAGAACTGCTCGGTGAAGGCCTTCAGGTCCACGTTCGCCGCGTCCATGTACCGATAGAACTCCCGGCGCGGCTCGTCGCATATGTAGCCGGCCGTCACGGCCACAGTCTTGACGCCGACCTCACGGCAGGCCTGGGCGACATCGATCGCGTATTCCATGAAGATCACCGGGTCGTTGTACGTGAATGCCACGCTCCGGCAGCCGAGCTGCCTGGCCGCGTTCGCGATCACCGTGGGCGAGGCCTCGTCGGCCAGGGTATCGATTTCGCGGGACTTGCTGATGTCCCAGTTCTGGCAGAACTTGCAGGACAGGTTGCAGCCCGCCGTGCCG